>Ga0208297_1000130_pt1 | contig 190760 bp, 171 predicted proteins | sample LMS_cellobiose_e_FD_187367 | JGI IMG/M metagenome (GOLD analysis project Ga0208297, IMG submission 187367) | Rumen-fistulated moose microbial communities from Alaska, USA - LMS_cellobiose_enrichment (SPAdes) (version 2) | ecosystem: Host-associated > Mammals > Digestive system > Stomach >... | reverse complement strand
CGTGGCTACCATCGGTATCGATGGCAACTGGCCCAAAAGAAGTACGAAAGGAGGATGAAGACCAGGCGACACTACCTGAAGTTCACCGACGAGATGAAGCGGACCGTGCGAAGGTTCATCATCTACGTCCAGTACATCCCGAAAGGTACGGACTTCAGCGAGCTGACGGATGAGATGCTTGCCGAGATAGAATGGAAACTGAACCACAGGCCCCGTAAGTCATTGGGTTACAGGACACCGTTGGAATATTGCAAACAATTATTTAATTTTGACTTTTGAAGTGTGTTGCACTTCTAATTAGAATTCACCATATATTAGCTATCGAATGATAATGAATTGTAAAATGAAAACGCGAACTGTTTCAGCGTGCTTACTCGGATTCGCCATGCTTTTTGCATGCCGTCCTTCCGATAACAATGCCTCCGACCAACTCCCGGTAACGCGTGAGGAGTGTATGGCTGAATGTCCTGTCTCCGGGACGGTGGACAACAAGGAATTCAAGGAGGTCTATCTATTTCGGGCCGGCCAGTCTTGGGTACAAGAAGATCCCTTGGCGACATTCCCTGTAAAGGAAGGCCGCTTCAAGGATGTCGTACTTCTTGACACAACGCTGGTATATGAATTCATGTTCACGGTTCCGGGCTCTGGGATGGCCATTGTCAGGCCGTTTGTTCCTACACAGACAGGGGTCAGCGTTTTCTGTCCGGAAGATATGTATGAAGAAATCCTTCTGCAATCTTCTTCACCGGAAAATGCCAATCTCATGGCTTATGAAGAGATTGGCCGGAACCTTGAGCCCGTTTCGGCCCCTATATACCGAAAGTTAAGACAGCTGCAGAAAGATCGGAATCTTTACAACGAGGAAGTGTATGCCCTGATTGCCGAGGCCGATACGGCATCCCGGGAAAGGGCAAATGAATTGTGGAGCCAGTTCAATAAAATGCAGAAACTCGATGCGAGCTACTCGGTAGAGGGTCTTGCCGCCAAGCGGGAAATGGACGCATTTCAAGCTTGGGGAGACAGCTTGAATCGGGACTATCTTGTACAGCATCCCGCACTGTTGAGTTCGTTCTATCGGGTCTGGCAAGGAATCGAATACGCCCGTCAACAGGAAAAAGACATCCAGCCTTGGATGGCCCTGTATGATACCTGTTTTGCCGGGCGATTCCCCGGACATCCTTACCACACAGAGATAGCCAGTCTTACAGGGAATAATGTTGGCGAGAAGATCCGCGACTTCACGTTGCCGGATGCCGGCGGGGTCTCTCATAAGTTGTCCGAACTCGTGGCGGGGAAGATGGCCGTCGTCGATTTCTGGGCTTCCTGGTGCGGTTCCTGCCGCATCCGCAGCAAAGCGCTCAAGCCTATCTATGAAAAATATGCCGGCGATGACTTTACGATTGTGGGCGTAGCCAATGAATATGATGATGATGCCAAGTGGCGTACCGCCCTCAAGCGGGACGGATATCCCTGGATCAACCTGATCGAGCTCGAAGATAATCCCGGCATCCGCTGTAACCACGCCAAGGTTTTCCTGCTCGACCGCGACGGCATTATCCTGGCCATCGACCCCACGGTTGAAGAGATTGAGGAAATGCTTAAAGCAGTACACGCTAAATAATAACAACTGAATCATTATGTCCGCAAGCGCCTTGCGCCGCTCCCTTGCGAGCGACGCAGATGAAGGCGCCGCTTGGTTTGCGTCGCCTGCGGGTTTCGGCTCGGAATCGCGGTTTTCCTTCAGCGACGCAAACGAGATGGATGATTAGTCTGCGTCGCTGCAGGGGTATGGGATAAATGCGGCAGCGTGCGTTTCGGCGGTTTGGAGAAATGCCTGATAAACATTATCTTTACAAATCTTTATTAACTAAGGCAATGAATCGGGTCGGCATCTTTCTGTTTGTTTTCCTCGGAATGCTCAGCGCCGGTTCCGCACTGGCTACGGAGCGTGTACGGATTAGTTGCGACCGTTCCCTCTATGCCGCGGGCGAGACGATCTGGCTGCGGGGCTGGGTGACTGAGGCGGGTGTGTCTGCCGGCGAGGTAGAGGAGAGGCCCACGAGCAGGTTCCTCTATGTCGAGCTGCTGCGTGACGGGGTAGGCGGAGTGGAGCGACGCCTAAAGCTGAAGGAGCGGAGCGGGATGTTTTTCGGACAGATGGAATTGCCGGAAGACCTTGAAGGCGGATGGTATACATTGCGGGCCTATACGCGGGCACAAAAAGACTGGCCGGCGGAAGCGTTGTTCCATACGCGGCTGCTGATTCGGGGCGTGGGTGCGGTGCCGGCACTTTACGCCGGGCAGAAGAAAGCTGGCGAGAATCTCGAAGCGCCGGCCGCTGACGTAAAGGTCAAACTGTCTGCGGTTGAAGATGGACATCTATCCGTGACGCTGACCGACAAGGAAGGCAATCCGGTCATCGGCAACTTCGCGCTCTCGGTGACGAAAGGCAGCTACGCAGATTTCGATTTCCAATTCACACCGACGGTGCTGGCAGAGGCAGTCGCTGACCTTCCGGAGGGCACCCGCGAATACACCCAGGAACTTGACTTCCGTGTGAAGAGTGTCCGGAACCGCCTGCCGGACCAGTATCATGTGGCCATCATGTCGCAGGATATAGGCTATTACTATTCGACCGACGTGCCCGGCGACCGCTCGGTCAAGGGTGAAGTTGGCCAGTCTTTCCGCATACCCGACCTCGACTATCCCGAAGAGACGCTCTTTTCGGTCAATGTCACAGGTTCGAAGTTCCTCTATCCGGCAATGGAAAATGACGAGGCCGCCTTTGCCGCCCCCTTCGACTATGGTCCGACGTATCCTGTGCGCGAAACAATACGCGACACGACCGTCATTCGCGAGCGCTTCGTCGGCACCGTTGCTCCACTTCCGGCCGACGATACGATCTCTGCCAGCCGGATTACCGCTGAAAGAAAGCCCGCCTTCTACAAACCCTCACGGCTGGTCGGACCTTACTCCAATGTCTTCGAATGGCGTCAGGTCAAGCTGCGCGAAGAACTGCAGAAATGGGACGACATGGACCTGATGGCCTACATTTCCGCACATTTTGCCGGTCTGGTTACAACCTATGGGCAAGCGGGTCTGCGTATCGGCCGCACGATGTACACTACACGCGATGGTTTCATCTCCTCGCGTGTGACGGTCAGCCACGGACAAGCAAAATACAACAATAAAGCAGGCTACCGGCCTGTCGCACTTTATATTGACGGCATGAAAGAGCCCGACTGGGAGCGCGCGGCCATCATGACGGTCCGTGAAGTGCAGAACCTCTATGTCCTGCGCGGAACCGAGGCTGCGCTCTATAGCGCTGCCGCCGTGGTGCTGCTCGAACTCCGTCATTTCGATGAAAAGATGCTGGAAGAGAAGAAGAACGAGCGCAAGACCACCATCGCCCTCCTCCCGCTCGGCTGGCAACAGCCAAAGGCCTTCGACGCCGCGCCCGCCCTAAATCCTGATCGCCAGGGAACCCTCTACTGGAACCCTTGTATCCGCACCGATGTGCAAGGCTGTGCTGATATCATCCTTCCGGAACTTCCCGACAATTATTATCTCCGCCTGGAAGGCCAGACATTGGATGGCCGCTGGTTCCAGTATTGCTTCTCTGCGAAATAGATTGAAAGAATCAATCGCTGCATTCCCATTTCTTTTTGTTGGTCGTTAGGCCGGAATCGCAGTTATTCGTCTGCGTCGCTGTCGGGAAATGGCATTGGAAACAGGCAACTCCGAGCTGTCGGCCTTAAAAAGTATATTGTATTGGCTAAATGTTAATTTTTGTTTGCATTTGCATCGGAATATCTTTATGGCTGGACATAAACGACAGGGCGATGAAGAATAACATCGGGGTAGAGCGGGCGCGGGTCCGTATGTCGCAGCAGGAGTTGGCCGAGAAGACCGGAGTCATCCGGCAGACCATCGCCGCCATTGAACAGAGGAGGTTCAATCCTTCCACCGTACTTGCTTTGAAGATTGCCAACATCTTCAATCTCTCTGTTGAACAACTCTGCTAACTCGAAGATACCGACTGGGACAGATAATCAGAAACGGGGAAGTTGCTGCGCGGGCGTTTTTTCGTATCTTTGCGGTGAGTGCCTGTCATGGAAACCTTTCAACGTGTCTTGTCTTTTGCCCGGCCCTATGGCCGGAAGATTCCCGGCTACCTGCTGCTGTCGGTGCTGTCGGTGGTCTTCGGCGTGGTCAATTATGCGCTTTTAGGGCCGCTGTTGACGGTGCTCTTCGACAACCAGGAAGCGGCCGCCGTCGTGGCCAGACCCGACTTCGCGCCGACCGTCGACTTTGTGTCGGAGTGGTTCCGCTGGCTGCTGTCGTCGGTCATCCGCGACGGAGGGGTTGTCCGGGGCCTTCTGCTGGTATGCGGGGCCATCGTGGGGGCGTGTCTGCTTGCCAACGTGTGCCGCTACCTGTCGCAGCGCATCATTGTGGGCGTGGAGACGCGGCTGATGCAGAATCTCAGGGGCGCGCTCTTTTCCAAGATCCTTTCGCTGCCTGTGGGCTGGTTTACCGCCCGCCGCAAAGGCGATGTGCTTTCGAGCATCTCGAATGACGTGGCAGAGGTGCAGGGTTCCGTTGCGGGGAGTTTCCATGTGTTCCTGCGTGAGCCCCTGCTGGTGATCGGTTTCCTGGCGATGCTGATCTATATGTCGCCGCAGCTGACGCTGGTGTCGCTCGTTGCCCTGCCCATCTCGGCTTTCATCGTGACGCGTATTACCCGCAAGCTGCGCTCCGGCAGTGTCGAGACGCAGCGGCTGATGGGACGCATCCTGAGTCATTTCGAGGAGGCCATCTCCGGCTCGCGGATCATCAAGGCATTCGGTGCCCGCCGCTATGCCGAGCATTCGTTCGACGAGGTCAACCGCAAGCATCGCGAAACGCTCCGGCAGGTACGCAACCGGCAGGAACTGGCTTCTCCCTTGTCGGAGTTCCTGGGCATTACGATCGCAGCGGGTGTCCTGTTCTATGGCGGCTGGCTCAACTATCACGGCAGCCTGGGCATGACCTGGCAGCAGTTCATCGTCTATATCATGTTCTACTGGAAGGTGCTCGAGCCGGCCAAGACGATCGCCAAGCAGTATGCCCTCGTCCAGAAGGGACTCGTGTCGGCCGAACGGATCTTCGCCATCCTCGACGAGCCGGCAGGTATTCCGGACGGCACGGAGAACCTGACGGAATTCCGCGAAGCGGTGTCTTTCGACCATGTGACCTTCTCCTATGACGGAGAACCCGTGCTGCGCGACGTCTGTCTGACGATTCCCAAGGGAAAGATGATTGCGGTAGTCGGTCCGTCCGGGGCGGGGAAGTCCACGATGGCCGACCTGCTGCCGCGCTTTTACGATGTGGAAGAGGGCGCCATCCGGATCGACGGCAAGGATATCCGCAGCCTCTCGCTGGAGAGCCTCAATTCGCTGATGGGCATCGTGACCCAGGAGACATTCCTGTTCAACGATACGGTTTACGGCAACATCGCCTTCGGGCAGGAAGGGGTCAGCCGGGAAGCCGTTGAGGCGGCCGCCCGCGTGGCGAATGCCGACGGGTTCATCCGTGCCCTGCCGCAAGGTTATGACACCAACATCGGAGACCGGGGCGCAAAGCTCTCGGGAGGCCAGCGGCAACGCATCGCCATCGCCCGTGCCGTGCTCAAGAATCCGCCCATCCTGATCCTCGACGAGGCTACCTCCGCGCTTGACACCGAGAGCGAGAGGCTCGTACAGGACGCGCTCTCCCGCCTGATGGAGAGCCGTACCTCGCTCGTGATCGCGCACCGGCTTTCCACCATCCGGCACGCCGATGAAATCTATGTCGTGCAGGACGGACGCATCGTCGAACACGGAAATCATGAAGATTTGGTTGCAAAAAACGGTCTTTATTCGCATCTTTGCAACTTGCAGGATTTTACATAGAATTACGTTATGGCAAAGAAACCTTCCCGGAAAAAGTCGCTGAACGTCCTTTTTGAGAACAGTTTCAAGAAGAACTGGAACCGGCCCGCCTTATCGAACTACAATCAGAACACCCTTTATTATAAGGACGTGGCGCGTGAAATAGCCCGCCTGCACCTTTTCTTCGAGGCCTGCGGCCTCAAGCAGGGCGACAAGGTGGCCGTCTGTGGACGCAACCAGGTCAACTGGGCCATCTCCTATCTGGCCGCCATGACTTACGGCGCCGTGGTGGTCCCGATCCTCCACGAGTTCCAGCCGGCGAACCTCCGGCATCTGGTGGCCCATTCCGATGCCCGCATCCTCTTCGTGGGCGACATTATCTGGCGGGGCCTTTCCGAACTGGACCTGCCCGGCGTCGAGGTGATCGTCACGATGAACGACTTTACGGTGGTCCGGTCCATCAATCCGCTGGCCACCGCCGCGATGGAGGGACTCGATGCCAAGATGGCTGAACGTTTCCCCGGCGGATACGCGCCTGAGAACCTTAACTACTACATCGACTCGCCGGAAGAATTGGCGCTGATCAGCTATACCTCAGGCACTTCTGGCTTCTCGAAAGGCGTTATGATCCCGTACCGGGCCCTCCTGTCCAATGTCCAGTTCGCCCATGAGGCCGAGCCGCAGATGGACTGCAACTCCCGGATGGTCTCGATGCTGCCGACCGCCCACATGTACGGTATGATCTTCGAGTTCCTGTTCGAGATGACGATCGGTGCCCACGTGTTCTTCCTGACGCGTCTCCCCAGCCCGAAAATCATCCTCGAGGCGATGGGGTCGGTCAAGCCCGACACCATCATCGCCGTCCCGCTGGTCATCGAGAAGATCTACAAGAACACGCTGGTCCCGTTCATCAGCAAGAAGCGCATCAAACTGATGCTCAACCTGCCCGTGCTCGACAAGATGGTCAAGAACAAGTTCCGCGACAACCTCGTCCAGGCTTTCGGCGGCAAGTTCGGCGAAGTGATCATCGGCGGCGCCCCGTTCAACCGCGAGGCGGAAGCCTTCTTCAAGCGCATCAACTTTCCCTTCACCATCGGCTACGGCATGACCGAATGCGCGCCGATCATCACGTACGTCCACTGGGACAAGACCAAGCTCTATTCCTGCGGCAAGGCGGCGCCCCGGATGAAGATCAAGATCGATTCCGACGATCCCAAGAAGATTCCGGGCGAGGTGCTGGTCAAGGGCGAAAATGTGTTCCTGGGCTACTATAAGAACGAGATGGCGACCAAGGACGCCTTTGTGGACGGCTGGTTCCGCACGGGGGACATGGGTGTCATCGACGGCGACGGTTACCTTTATCTGAAAGGCCGTTGCAAGAGCATGATCCTGGGACCTTCCGGCCAGAACATCTATCCCGAGGAGATCGAGAGCATCCTCAACAACATGCCCTATGTGGTGGAGTCGCTGGTGGTGGAGGACGACTTCAAACTCGTCGCCCTCGTGTACCCCGACTTCGAGCAGGCAACGGAAGACGGCCTGGACCGCGAGCAGCTGCTGGAAAAGCTCAAGGAAGGCGTTCAGCTGGCCAACCTGGAGCTCGACCAGTACTGCAAGATCCACAACGTGGAGATGGTGGACCAGGAATTCGAAAAGACCCCGAAGCGAAGCATCAAGCGTTACCTGTATCAGCGAGGCGTCGATACGCACTGACATGGACAAGGAAAACAAATTTGACAGAAGCTATCTGGAGATGGCGGCGGTGTGGGCGAAGAATTCATACTGCATCCGCCGACAGGTCGGTGCCATCCTGGTCAAGGACCGGATGATCATCTCGGACGGCTATAACGGAACCCCCTCGGGTTTCGAGAACGTGTGCGAGGAAGACGGCGTGACCAAGCCCTACGTGCTCCATGCCGAGGCCAATGCCATCACCAAGGTGGCCAAGAGCAGCAACAGCAGCGAGGGCGCTACCCTGTATATTACGGATTCCCCCTGTATGGAGTGCGCCAAACTGATTATCCAGGCAGGTATCAAGCGGGTGGTCTATGCCCGTGAATACCGGATCACCGACGGGGCGGACCTGCTGCGCCGTGCCGGCATCCAGGTCGATAAAATCGAGGTATAGATGGATCCCAAGATACAAAACCGCCTGATCACCATCGGATGGTGCGTGGTCCTGGCGCTCCTGCTGGTCATCGTGGGCCGCATGTGGCAGCGCGACAGACGGAATGAAGTCCGGATTCCCGCGTCGGACTGGTCCAAACTGATGCTGGTGCTCCAGAGCGTGGACCGCGACTACGTGGATCCCATCGACCAGGGCGCGGTGACCGAAAAGATCCTGCCCGACATCCTCTCGAAACTCGATCCGCATTCGGTCTACCTTCCGCCCGTCGAGCTGGAGGCGGCCGAACAGGACCTGCAGGGCGGGTTCGACGGCATCGGCATCCAGTTCAATGTGCCCAACGACACGGCCGTGGTCACGCACGTGATTGCGGGCGGGCCTTCCGAAAAGGCGGGCCTTCTCTCGGGCGACCGCATCGTCAAGGTGGACGACCGCGTGATTGCGGGCAACAGCACGCCGCAGGACACGATGGTCCGGCTCATGAAGGGGCAGCGCGGCACGAAAGTCCGCATCTATGTGCAACGCGAGGGGGTGCGCGAACCCATCCAGTTCAATATCACACGCGGCATGATTCCGGTCAACAGCGTGGACGTGGCCTATATGGTCGACGATACGACCGGCTTCATCAAGCTCTCGAAGTTTGCCCGCAGCACCTACCTTGAGTTCCTCAAAGCGGCGCTCAGCCTGCGCGAAAAGGGCATGAAGCGCCTGATCTTCGACTTGCGCGACAACACGGGCGGCTATCTCGACCAGGCCCTGATGCTTTGCAACGAGTTCCTGGAAAAAGGCGACCTGATCGTCTATATGGAAGGCCGCAACCGTCCGCGCAACGATGTATTCGCCGACGGCAAGGGCAGCTGTCGGGACATCGAACTGGCCGTCCTGATCAACGAAGGCTCCGCTTCTTCGAGCGAGATCTTCGCCGGGGCGATGCAGGACAACGACCGGGCGACGCTCTATGGCCTGCGTTCCTTCGGCAAGGGACTGGTGCAGGAACCGGTCTTCTTCAGCGACGGTTCGGGCATCCGTCTGACGGTGGCCCGCTACCATACGCCTTCCGGCCGCTGCATCCAGAAGCCCTATGGCGACGACTACGGCTACGACATCTATGAACGCTATCTCCACGGCGAGATGATGAGCGTCGACAGCATCCGCGTCAACGACTCGCTGAAGTTCACTACGCGGGGCGGCCGCACGGTTTACGGCGGCGGAGGTATCATTCCCGACGTATTCGTGCCGATCGATACGACGCATTACACCGAGTACCTGGGCCAGTGCAACCGCAAGAGCCTCCAGGTGAAGTTCGCCAATCAGGTGGCCGACCGCAACCGAAGCCGCCTGCGCGAGATCCGCGACCTGCCTTCGCTCTACCGTTTCCTCGACGGACAGAATCTCAAATCCGACTTCATCGCTTTCACCACGGCCGAGGGCGTCAAGCCCACCGAGGAGGAGTGGGCCGTCTCCGGCGAGACGATCCTGGTGCAGCTGCGCGCCCTGATCGGGCGCAATACGCCGCTCAACGACGATGCTTTCTATCCCATCTACCTGACCATCGACAATGTGCTCGAAGCGGCGATGAAAGACCGATAATTTGAAACTTTTTTAGATTTGCTGCGTATAATTGTTGTTTTCTCGCATAAAATCTAAAAAATATGAAATTATCACAGTTCGGATTTGATTTTCCCCATGAGCTGATTGCCAAATATCCTTCTGAAGAACGCGACGAGTGCCGTCTGATGGTGGTCCACAAGGACACCGGCGAGATCGAGCACCGGATTTTCAAGGATATCATCGAATACGCTGCCCCGCACGACCTGTTCGTTTTCAACGACGCCAAGGTATTCCCCGCCCGGATGAGCGGCAACAAGGAAAAGACCGGCGCCGAGATCGACGTCTTCCTGCTTCGCGAGCTCAACCGCGACCAGCGCCTGTGGGACGTGCTGGTCGATCCCGCACGCAAGATCCGCATCGGCAACAAGCTCTATTTCGGCGAGAACGACTCCCTGGTCGCCGAGGTCATCGACAACACGACCTCCCGCGGCCGCACGCTCCGTTTCCTGTTTGACGGTTCCTACGAAGAGTTCCGCCAGACGCTCTACCAGATGGGCTCGCTGCCGGTTCCCAAGTGGATCCGTCCGCACGCCGAGGAAATCGACAAGGAGCGTTTCCAGACCATCTTCGCCAGCAAGGAAGGCGCCGTGGCCTGCCCGGCCGCCGGCCTGCATTTCAGCAAGATCCTCTTCAAGAAGATGGAGATCCACGACATCGACCGCACCTTCCTGACGCTCTATATGGGCAACGCGCATTTCCACAACGTGGACGTGGAAGACCTCTCCAAGCACAAGATGGACTCCGAGCAGTACTCGATCTCCGAGGAAACGGCCCAGGCCGTCAACGGGGCCCGCGCCCGCGGCAACAAAGTGTTCGCTGTCGGCGTCACGGTCGTCCGCGCACTGGAGACGTATGTGACCACCAAGCGTGAGATCCGCGCCTTCGACGGCTGGACCAACAAGTTCATCTTCCCGCCCTACCAGTTCTCGATTCCGGACGCGATGGTCACCAATTTCCATCTGCCCTACAGCACGATGCTGATGACCGCCGCCGCCTTCGGCGGCTACCACAACATCATGAACGCCTACAAAGTCGCCGTCGACGAAAAATACCAGTTCGGCACCTACGGTGATGCGATGCTGATTATCTAATTACTGGGGACTATGAGCGCTTTTGCCTTCAGTCTCGCAGCTATCGATTCAAAAACCTTCGCTTCGCTCATCCCTCCCAGCTTCGCTGGGCCCCTCCCATTCACAGAGACATGGGCGTCTATGGGTTTTTGCCTCGATAGCTGACTCGACTTCCTGCAAAAGCTTTTTTTAGATTTTTCTTCCGGGAGGATATTGCTTTTTTGCCGGGTGGGTTGAGGCCGGAGTCTGTATCTTGCGTCCAAAAAAGATATGGAGTCCGGTGTTTCTGTTTATTATTGTGCGTTGAGCCGGGTCTTTGCGTACAAGTGTGCTGTCGGGAGGCACTTGATGGCGGCTTTCGAGGGTCCGGAAGGGGTGTTTGCAGCGGGGAGGGATGCCCTTTCTGATGTGCTGCGAGGCGGAAGCGAGTATGTCGACAAACTTTGTGATCCGGCGTTGCTGGAGTGGGCTGCCGGAGAAGTAGCGTGGGCGCAGCGGTATGGCATCCGCTTACTGGGCTTGGGGGAGACGGATTATCCGCGCCGCTTGGCCGAGTGTGAGGACGCGCCCCTGATGCTCTATTGCAAGGGGCCGGCCGATTTGAATGCGCCGCGTGCTGTGGCGGTCGTGGGTACGCGCAAGGCCACATGGTATGGCCGGGAAACCTGTCGCAGGCTGGTGGAGAGTCTGGCTGAACTGGATGAAAAGCCCTTGATTGTCAGCGGCCTTGCGTTGGGGATCGACGGCTGTGCACACGAGGCGGCACTTGCTTCGGATTTGCCGACGGTGGGGGTGTTGCCGTGTGGGTTGGATGAGATTTATCCGCGGCAGCACCGCGAGATGGCCCGGCAGATTCTGGAGCGGGGTGCACTGGTGACCGATTTCCCGCGGGGAACGGCGCCGGTGGCGTTCACTTTCCTTCGCCGCAACCGCATCATCGCCGGGATGGCCGACGCGACTTTGCTGGCGGAGTCATTCCTGCGGGGCGGGGGACTGATTACCCTGTCGCTGGCCGCTTCCTACAACCGGGAGACTTTCGCTGTGCCCGGCCGGACGACGGACGCATCGTTCGAAGGCTGCAACCGGGCGATCGCCCGTCAGGAGGCTACGCTCGTGGCTGACGAGCGGACCTTGCCCGCGGCGATGGGCTGGGCGGCGCCGCTCACGCGCGCCCGCCGTCCCTCGCTGCTGCGCCCCGACGACCCGCCTATGCGGCGGGAGGCGCTCAAACTACTGGAAAGCCGCACGGCACTCTCTGCCGACGAGCTTGCAGCCCTGATGCGGGTAGATGCCCGTGAGGCGAATATCCTGCTCCTGGAACTCGAATTGGAGGGCCGTGTGGTGGCCGATGGGAGCAAATTTTTGCTATCTTTGTAGGAAACTCTTCTTCCGATGCTGATCGATACCCATTGCCACCTCTATGACGAAGCTTTCCGCGACGATTTCGAGGCGGTGCTTTCGCGTGCCCGCGAAGCCGGTCTGGAGGCTTGTGTGATGCCCGGCATCGACCGCTCCTGCCACGACGCCCTGCTGGCCGTGGCCGACGCGTTGCCGGACTTCGCCTATCCTTGCATCGGCCTGCATCCCACCTCGGTGGGGGAGAACTGGCAGGAGGAACTCGATTTCGTCAAACAGCATCTTTCCGACCGCCGCTGGTATGCCATCGGCGAAATCGGTCTGGACGAATACTGGTCGAAGGACTTCGTGAAGGAGCAGATCCGGGTGCTGGAAGAACAGATCTCTCTGGCCGCCGAGGCCGGGCTGCCCGTGATCATCCATCTGCGAGAAGCCACCGACGACTTCTTCCGGGTGCTCGACGACCTGCGAGGGGTGGATTTCCGGGGCGTGATGCACGCCTGGTCGGGGAGCTATGAGTCCTACAAGCGGCTGCTGGGCCTGGCCGACTTCAAGTTCGGCATCGGTGGGGTCGTCACCTACAAGAACGCCGGCGTCGCCGTCGCTTTGGAGCGGATGTCGCTCGAGGATGTGATTCTCGAGACAGACTGCCCCTGGCTGACGCCCGTTCCTTACCGCGGAAAACGCAACGAACCTTCCTATGTGCGGCTCGTCGCCGAAAAAGTCGCCCTGATCAAGGATCTCCCGTTGGAAACCGTCTCCGGCGTGACTTCCGCCAATGCGAAAAAACTCTTCAAACTATAACTGGATGGACAGAAAGATACTCCTCATCTATACCGGCGGTACCATCGGCATGAAGCAGGACCCGGAAACCCTGCTGCTGAAGCCCTTCAATTTCTCCCAGATCCTGGAGGAGGTGCCCGAGCTCAGGAAGTTCGACTTCCACATCGACACCCTCTCGTTCGATCCGGTCATCGACTCGTCCGATGCCAGGCCGGAATTCTGGGTGGAGCTGGCCGGCATCATCCGCGACCACTACGAGGACTACTTTGGATTCGTCGTCCTGCACGGGACCGATACCATGGCCTATTCCGCCTCGGCGCTGAGCTTCATGCTCGAGAATCTCGAGAAGCCTGTCATCTTCACGGGGAGCCAGCTGCCGATCGGGATGCTGCGCACCGACGGCAAGGAGAACCTCATCGACTCGCTCGAACTGGCTGCCGCCTGCGACGCGCAGGGGCACCCTTATGTATGCGAGGTCTGCATCTATTTCGAAACCGAGCTGTTCCGCGGCAACCGCACCACCAAGTACAGCGCCGAGACTTTCAGCGCCTTCCGCTCCGCCAATTATCCCGTGCTGGCGGAAGTGGGTATCCACGTGAAATACGATACGACGGCGCTCTACCGTCCGCGCAGATGGGGCAAGCCGCTTAAAATCCATACGAAGCTCGATACGCGGGTAGCCGTGCTGAAGATCTTTCCGGGCATCACGGAGGCTTTTGTGCGGGCCGTCCTCTCTGCGGAGGGGCTGCGGGCCGTGGTGCTGGAGACCTATGGTTCGGGCAATTCGCTTTCGGACCCCTGGTTCCTCGACGCGCTCTCCGGTTTCACGGCCCGGGGCGGCATCGTAGTCAACATCACCCAGTGCCAGGCAGGCGCCGTCGATATGGGCGCCTATGCCAACGGCGACATCCTCCGCCAGGCCGGCGTTTGCTGCGGAAGGGACATGACGACCGAATCCGCCGTGACAAAATTATTTGTTCTTTTGGGTCAGTATTCTGATAATAAGGAAGTTAGTAAAAAACTGGAAATTAGCATAAGTGGAGAAATTTCTGAGAAATAGTGATACTTTCCGAAAAAATTGTTAAATTGCAAAGAATTTTTGGCGGAGACCGCGCCGGAAATGACCGAAAACTATAACTATTTAAATACAGTGTTTAATAATTAATCAAAAAACCTATGAAAAAAATTTTCATGTTTTTGGCAGTGATTGGCCTTCTGACCATTTCTGCTGAGTACCAGAAGACTTTTGCACAGGACAATCAGGCTGCCGAGCAGACTGAAGCTGTCGCACAAGCCAATGATGAGGTCGTCGACCCGTTCGCAGCCGCGCCGAATGACCAGCCGATCCACCAGCAGCTCAAGAAGCTGTTCATCGAAGGTGGTGCTACGTTCATGGCCCTCGTGCTGTTGTGCCTTATCCTCGGTCTGGCCATCGCCATTGCGAAGATCATTACACTGAGTATCGCACAGAACAACAACACCAAACTCCTCAACAAGATCGAAGACTGCCTGAAGAACGACGGTGTCGACAAAGCTTACGAGCTCTGCAAGAACACCCCCGGCCCGGTGGCCCGTATCTTCACCCAGGGTCTGCTCCGCGTCAAGGACGGCCAGGGCATCGAGAAAGCTGAGAAGTCGGTCATCGAGTACGGCTCCGTTGAAATGGGTAAACTTGAAAAAGGCCTCTCCTGGATCGGTCTGTTTATCGGTATCGCTCCGCAGTTGGGCTTCATGGGTACGGTGCTCGGTCTGATCCAGGCATTCGACGCCATCGAGGTCGCCGGCGATATCAGCCCGGCACTGGTTGCTGGCGGTATGAAAGTCGCTCTGATCACCACCGTCGGCGGTCTGGTCGTCGCTATCATCCTGCAGCTGTTCTACAACTACATCATCTCCAAGATCGACACGATCGTCGTGGATATGGAAGACTCCTCCATCTCGCTCGTCGACATGCTTGTCAAGTACAGCAAATAAATAACAAAAACAACACTTGTCATTTGATTTTGTTATGAAAGAAGCTAACGAAAAAAGAGAGACAAGACCCTGGAAGATTCTGCAATTGATCCTCTTCGTGGTGTCGCTGGTGCTCTTCGCGATCGTCTTGGCTGCCAATCCGAAGACGACGGACGCCGCATCGCTCAACCCGTTCCTGTATTGGATCTATTGCCTGCTCGCCCTTGCAATCTGCGTGACCTTGCTGTTCCCGCTCTTTGCCGCATTCAAGAGCAAGAAGAAACTTCTGCGTCTGATCCTTCTCATTGTGGCGATCGTCGTCATTGTCGGCGGCGCCTTCCTGCTCGCGCCCGGTAACGCGATCGACGTCAACACGCCGACCACGCCGCGCGACTTCAAGATTGCCGATGCAGTGCTCTTTGTCACGTATCTCGCTGTGGGCGGTGCCATCGTGGCACTGATCTGGAGCGCCATCCGTAACGCAGTTAAAAAATAGTATTGGCTATGGCTAAGAAAAAGGTTCCCGAAATTAACGGCTCATCTATGGCGGATATCGCGTTCATTGCGCTGATTTTCTTCCTGATGGTGACCACGATGGACAAGGAGGAGGGTATTGCCCGCCAGCTCCCGCCGATTCCCCCTGAGGATCAGAAGGTGGAAGACCAGCAAGTCAACCGTCGTAACATCATCCAGGTTAAGATCAACTCGAACGACCGCCTTCTGGCCGGAGGTGTACCGATGGATGTCAGCCAGCTGAAAGATAAGATCAAAGAATTCATGACCAACCCCAACGATGACCCCAACCTCCCTGAGAAAGAAGTCAAGGAAGTCAAGGGCATCGGACCGGTTCCTGTTTCCAAAGGCGTCATCTCGCTGCAGAATGACCGCGGTACCACATACCAGGCCTACATCACCGTCCAGAACGAACTGGTGAAGGCCATCAATGAGCTCCGCGACGACTTCTCGATGAGGACCTTCGGCAAAAAGTACGCGAAACTCGACGAGGAACAGCAGGACGCTGTCCGCGAAGCAGTCCCTCAGCGTATTTCCGAAGCCGAGCCTAAGGATGTCAAAAAGAGATAGGAGGATTCAGTATGGCTAAATTCATCAAAGAAAACAAAGGCGAACTTCCGCAGATGAATACCTCGTCCCTCCCGGACATCGTGTTCATCATCCTGATGTTCTTCATGGTGTGTACCTCCATGCGTCAGAATGAGACGAAAGTGCGCGTCCGTACGCCCCAGGCGTCCGAGATCGCGAAACTCGACCGTAAGGATCTTGCTACCTATATCTATATCGGTACTCCCTCGCAGCAGTATCAGAAGGAGTATGGTACAGATTCCCGTATTCAGCTGAACGACGTCATCTGCAAGGACAACAGCGACCTGAGCCCGATCCGCGACTTTATCGCCGCGGAACGTGAAAAGATCTCCGAGGTCGACCGTCCGTTCATGCAGGTCAACATCAAGGCCGACCAGGATACCCGTATGGGTATCATCACCGATGTGAAGCAGGAGCTTCGCCGGTGCTCAGCCTTGAAGATCATGTATGGCGCCCGCAAAGGCGGCGTCCAGAAATAGCGAATGCTTGACGTAAAGAAAGGGTGGCTTCGTGTCACCCTTTCTTTTATCTGTTTGATTTATGAAGAAGATTTTACGTATTACGGCAGCGGCCGCCCTGCTCCTGATGGCGGTCTCCTGCGGACGGCAGGATGCTCCAAAGGCGAAATACGTGTTCTATTTCATCGGCGACGGCATGGGATCGACCCATGTGGCGGCTGCCGAGGCCTATCTGGCCCAGGAACGCGGCGTGATCGGCATGGATCCGCTGTGTTTCACGCAATTCCCTGTCATGGGTGAAGCGACCAGTTTTTCGGCCAACAGTATCATTACCGACTCCTCGGCGGCCGGCACCGCCCTCTCTACGGGCGAGAAGACCAAGAACGGCATGCTCTGCATCGCCCCGGATTCGACCACCCTTTTGAAAAGTATTGCATACAAGATACATGAGGCGGGTTACAGTGTGGGCGTAATGTCGACCACGCCGATCAACCACGCCACCCCGGCCGCTTTCTTCGGCCACAACATCAAACGCGGCAACTATTATGAGATCGGCAAGGAGATTCCTTCCACCGGCTTCGAGTTCTTCGCCGGCGGCGGACTCTACCATCCCAAAGGAAAGGACAAGGATCAGCCCGTGTCTCTCTACGATATGATTGCCGAAGGCGGCTATACGCTGGCATACGGCTATGAGGATTTCAAGGCCAAGAAAGAGGCTGACCGCATCGTCCTGGTACAGGCGGAAGACTCGGAAGAGATCTGCCCCTATGCCCTGGGCCGTCCTGAAGGTGCGTTGACGCTTCCCCAGATCGTGGAGGCCGCCATCAGCGTGCTGGAGCGCAATCCGAAAGGCTTTTTCATGATGGCCGAAGGCGGTCTGATCGACTGGACGGCGCACAGCCAGGACCTGGCAGGCACCATCTTCGAGATTCTCGATTTCGACCAGGCCATCGCTGTGGCGAACGCCTTCTATGAACGTCACCCCAAGGAGACGCTGATCGTCGTGACCGCCGACCATGAGACCGGCGGTATCGCCCTGGGCCGCAAAGGCTACAACTTCGACCTGACGGTCATCGACAAGATCAAGAACGCTTCGGCATCCACCGATGTGGAGCAGTATATGAACGATCCCAAATCGATCGACAGCGTCAACGAGGAAGCCCGCATCGGCTGGACCACGACCTCGCATTGCGGCGGTCCGGTCCCGGTCTGGGCCAAAGGCGTGGGCAGTGAATTGTTCGCTGCACGTCAAGACAACACCGACATTCCCAAGAAGATCTGTGCCGCCATGGGCGTCCAGTTTTAATTCCCACTGATGAAAAGAACGCTTCCCTTCCTGCTTGCGCTCCTTCTGGCTTTTGCCCCTGCCTTCGCGCAGGAACCGCCCAAGCGCGAATTCCGCGGTGCCTGGCTCCACATCGTAGGCAACCAGCAAATCAAGAACCTTTCGCGCGAGCAGATCCAGCAATGGTTCACCGCTACGCTCGACGCGCTGCAGGCGCAGGGCTGCAATGCCGTGATCTTCCAGGTCCGCCCGCAGGCCGACGCTTTCTATGTGTCGGAACTCGAGCCCTGGACCCGCTTTATGACCGGTGAGCAGGGAGTTGCGCCCGATCCGCTCTGGGATCCGCTGCAGTTCATGATCGAGCAATGCCATGCCCGGGGCATGGAACTCCACGCCTGGCTCAATCCTTACCGGGTGACATCCAACGACAAGGAGCAGCTCCATCCGGACCATCTGTATTTCCGCAAGCCCGAGATCTTCAAGCGCTATGGGAAGCAGCTCTACTTCGATCCGGGCGAGCCGGAAGCGGTGGCCCATACCGTGAATGTAATTGCCGACATCGTGACGCGCTACGACGTGGATGCCATCCATTTCGACGACTATTTCTATCCCTATCCCGAGAAATTCGAGGAGTTCCACGACGATACCTCCTTCGCCCGTTACGGCGCGGCGCAGGGTTTCGAATACTGGCAGAAGAATGACTGGCGGCGCAATAACGTGGAGACGCTCATCCACGCTGTCAACGACACGATCAAGGCCATCAAACCCTGGGTGCGTTTCGGTATCTCGCCTTTCGGCATCCACCGCAACAAGAAAGATGATCCGGAGGGGAGTGAAACCAACGGACTGTCGAACTACGACCAGCTATTCGCCGACGTGCCGGGTTGGGCTGAGAAAGGCTACATCGACTACATCGTGCCGCAGCTCTATTGGCGCATCGGCTATCCTGCCGCAGACTACGAAGTGCTGATCAACTGGTGGAACGACAAGGATTACAAAGGACAGCTCTACATCGGCCAGAGCATCTCCACCTTCGGTGAACCGGATCTCGACAATCCGGCAATTTCGCAGACCGGGCGCAAGATGTCCCTGGTCCGCGACCTTCCGAACGTGGACGGCAATGTGTGGTGGCCGGGCTGGTCGCTGGCGCCTGAGGCGCAGCCGGGCTATTCCGGCCCGCGCCGGGGCGGACGCAGCGATTTCAAGCTGCAGGATTCGCTCAGGGTCGTGTACCAGAAGTATCCTGCGCTGATTCCTGCCTACACGGATCTCGATGCCGTGGTTCCCGAGCCTGTCGCCTCGATCCGTGTTTCCGGCCATGCTATCGCCTGGCAGCCTGAGAAGACGGACGACGTGCTGCAGCAGCCGCATTTCTATGTGGTGTACCGCTTCGGCGCGAAAGAGAAGGTGGATCTGACGGAGAGCCGCCATATCGTGAAGATCACCCGCCAGAACAAGTATGTGCCTTCCGGAAAACGCAACGGCAAGTACAAGTATGTGGTGACGGTCGTCGACCGCTGCTGGAACGAGAGCAAACCTTCGAAAGCAATCAAATGGTAAACTGAATATATGAAAAGAATCAAAGACTATCTGAGCGGCCAGCCCGAGAAAGACGTGGTGGTGAAAGGCTGGGTCCGCACCAAACGTGGCAACAAGAACGTGGCCTTCATCGCCCTCAATGACGGTTCTACGATCAACAATATCCAAGTCGTCTGTGACCTGCAGCACTTCGACGAAGCGCTGATGAAGCAGATCACGACCGGTGCCTGCCTCTGCGTGCAGGGCGACCTCGTCCCGTCGCTGGGCAGCGGACAGGCCGTGGAGGTCCAGGCCCGCAGCATCGAGGTCTACGGCACCGCCGATCCGGAAACCTATCCGCTCCAGAAGAAAGGCCACAGCATGGAATTCCTGCGCGAGATCGCGCACCTGCGTCCCCGCACCAATACCTTCGGTGCGGTGCTCCGCATCCGTCACGCGATGGCTTTCGCTATCCACAAGTTCTTCAACGACAAGGGCTTCTTCTATCTCCATACGCCGCTTATCACTGCCAGTGACTGCGAAGGCGCCGGCGAGATGTTCCAGGTCACGACGCTTGATCTGGACAACCTTCCGCGCACCGAAGAGGGGAAGATCGACTATTCCCAGGACTTCTTCGGCCGTCAGACTTCGCTGACCGTAAGCGGACAGCTTGAAGGTGAGCTGGGTGCCACCGCGCTGGGCAGCATCTATACGTTCGGTCCGACCTTCCGCGCCGAGAATTCCAATACGCCGCGTCACCTGGCCGAATTCTGGATGATCGAGCCGGAGATGGCCTTCTATGATGTGAACGACCTGATGGACCTCGAAGAAGAGTTCATCAAGTATCTGGTGCAGTATGCACTCGACAACTGCCAGGACGATCTGGCTTTCCTCAACAAGATGATCGATCCCGAGCTGATTGCCCGGCTCAAGAGCGTCGTCTCGACCGAATTCGTGCGCCTGACCTATACCGAAGGCATCCGCATCCTCGAGGCCAGCGGCCAGAAATTCGAGTTCCCGGTGGCCTGGGGCGTGGACCTGCAGAGCGAGCACGAGCGTTACCTGGTGGAGAAGCATTTCGGCAAACCGGTCATCCTGACCGACTATCCGAAAGACATCAAGGCTTTCTACATGAAGCAGAACGACGACGGAAAGACGGTCCGCGGCACGGACGTCCTCTTCCCGAAGATCGGCGAGATCATCGGCGGTTCCGAGCGTGAAGCATCACTGGAGAAACTCAACCGCCGTATTGCGGAACTGAAGATGGACACCACCACCCTCTGGTGGTACCTCGACACCCGTCGCTTCGGCACCTGCCCGCACAGCGGATTCGGCCTGGGCTTCGAGCGTCTGCTGCTCTTCGTTACCGGCATGGCCAACATCCGCGACGTGATCCCGTTCCCCAGAACGCCCAAAACGGCTGAATTCTAAACCTTCCATAAACGCAGACTGAACTATGCTAATCATCGGCATCGCAGGGGGCTCAGGCTCCGGTAAGACGACTGTTGTCAGGGAGATCGCCCGCAGGATGTCTCCCCACGAGCACGTGACGGTCATTCCGCAGGACTCCTATTACAAGGACCAGGGCCATCTCTCGATGGAGGAGCGCCAGGCTCTGAACTTCGACCATCCGGATTCCATCGACTGGGAACTGCTCGTGCGGCAGCTCCGGGACCTGAAGGCGGGAAAGGCCATCGACCAGCCCACCTATTCCTACATCACCTGCACCCGGCAGGAGGAGACCGTCCACGTGGAGCCTTCCGACATCATCATCGTCGAAGGTATCCTGATCTTCACCTGCAAGGAGCTGATGGATGAGCTGGATATCAAGGTGTTCGTCGATGCCGACGACGACGACCGGCTGATGCGGGTCATCACGCGCGACATCGTCGAGCGCGGCAAGAACGTGGAGTGGGTCATCGACCGCTACACCAAGACCGTCAAGCCGATGTATCTGCAGTTCATCGCCCCGAGCAAGCGCTATGCCGATATCATCGTGCCGCAGGGCGGGCATAATAAGGTGGCCATCAACGTTCTCCTTTCCGGTATCCGGAAGATGGCCCGTGAAAAGGAAGGCGAGGCATGAAATGGTGGGGCGGTCGGAACAAGGAGGACCGGGTCGGTTTCTACACGACCCTGGTCTTTCATTTGGCCGTCCTGATCATTCTGCTGATCGTCTCGATCGGGCGCGTGGCTTCCCCCGAGAACACGTTCGTGCTCGATTTTACCAAGCAGGAGGAACTGGAAAAGCTGCAGAAGGAGATCGAACTCAAGGAGCAGGTGGCCCGCAATCTCGAAGACCAGATTGCCCAGCGGCAGCAGCAGCGTATCCGCAACGTGGCGGTCGATGCCGGCAGCCGGCTCAAGGACGACCGTTTCAAGAACCCTTCTGAAGTCTATGACGAGGCCCGGGAACTGCAGCGTAAACTCGATGCTTCCAAGCGCGACGCGCTTGCACAGCAGGCGAAAGAAGAGGCTGTGGACCTCAATCAGCAACAGCAAGGCCAGGAGTCGCAGGAACCTGCCCCGGCTTACAAGGGGCCGTCCGTCATCTCCTATGAGTTGGAGGGCCGTAAGGCGCTCAGCCTGCCCGTTCCGGCCTATAAAGGCTATGGGGCAGGGGACGTGCTGGTTGACATCGAAGTCAACCAGGCCGGTCGCGTGACGGCCGCCCGTGTCCGGCCCGAAGGATCTTCGGCCGATGCCTCCCTTCATTCCTTTGCCATTGACGCAGCCAAACGCTCGCGTTTTTCCGCATCTGCTGATGCGGAAAAATCGCAGCCCGGCTGGATCCTGTACCGTTTCATCGCCCAATAATAGATTCCCGATATACTAGCGAACGATTATCCGAACCTGAACCATGAAACCCGAAATCGAAGCCGCCATCGACAGCATCAATGTCACGATGAATGCAGGAGGCATGAACACCATCAACATCGTCCTCGCCTTCGTGATGTATGGCGTGGCACTCGGCATCAAGCCTCATTCTTTCGTCGAAGTATTCCAAAAGCCCAAATCCGTGGTCGTGGGCGTCTGCTGCCAGCTGGTCCTGCTGCCGCTTTTCACGTTCCTGCTGGCGCTGCTGATGGATTCCGTTGGCTGGATTTCCTGGTCGATGGCGTTGGGTATGATTCTGGTGGCATCCTGTCCGGGTGGCAACATTTCCAATTTCATCAGTTCCCTTTCCAAGGCGAACATCGAGCTTTCGGTCTGTCTGACAGCCATCAGCACGGCCCTGGCCGTCCTGATGACCCCGTTCAATTTCTGGCTTTACGGAAACCTCTTCCTGAAGTTTGCAGCCGTACACGGCGAGGTGCCGCATCTGGTAATTCCGCTGTGGGATGTATTCAAGACGATCTTCATCCTGCTGGGCGTTCCTTTGACGCTGGGTATCCTGACGTCGCGATACCTGCCCAAATTGGCGGAAAAGATGAAGAAGCCGTTCCAGTATGCCAGTATCGTATTCTTCCTGGCGATGGTCGTCCTCTCCTTTATGGGCAATCTGGACGCTTTCGTCAAGTGCATCAAGTATATCTTCCTGATCGTGCTCATCCACAACTTGCTGGCGCTGACCATCGGTTTCAACACCGCCTCGATCTTCAAGCTCCCGCGCCGCGACCGTCGCACCCTGACCATTGAGACCGGCATCCAGAACTCGGGGCTCGGTCTGGTCCTGCTGCTGGGAACGCAGATCTTCGCCGGCCTCCCGCCGCACGGCGGCATGCTGGTCATCACGGCCTGGTGGGGTGTCTGGCACATCATTTCCGGTCTGGCTGTGGCCGGCTTCTTCAACCGTTCAAAAAAACCGTTGGAGGATTAATCCCCCAACGGTCTTCCATTGCCTGTAGCGAGCCGTCTTAAACGCCCGCTACGAGTGCCTTGTACTTCTGGATGCAGGCGTCCAGCCGCTCGGCTGCCGTCGTGTCGCCCGGGACGTTGTGGGACGGGTGGATGTAGAGTTTTACGCCGCGTTCCTCGAGAATCTCGGCCACGGTGCAGATGGTCATCCATACCATTGTGACGAAAGCCATGGTGGAGAGGGGACCGATCTTGTCGAATTCCTTCTTCATCTTGACCGAAGCATCCTGCAGCGGGCAGCAGGAGTCGACCACGTAGTCGGCAATCTGGAAGAGGTTCTTGCCGCAGGAGTGGCGCGGCACCTTGGCACCGGTCTCAGCGGCGGAGCCGAAGACGACGACTTTCATGCCGCGTTTCTTCGCCTCGAGGGCCACGTCGATGTTGACGGCGTTGATGCCGGTATGCGAGAAGATCCACATGATGTCGTTCTCGTTGAAATTCCAGCTGCTCATGATGGCCTTGCCATAGCCTTCGGCCCGTTCGAGCCAGAGGAACTGGTTGATGCCCATCTCACCTACGATGTGGGTGAAGAAAGTCAGGGGAAGTTCGCAGATCGGGTGGAAACCCACGAAACCGCCGATGCGGGGATACATCTCCTCGATCGGAAGGTTGGCGTGGCCACAGCCGAAAGTGTGGACCATATGTCCCGACTGGATGCAATCCGCCATCAGGGTTGCCACTTCTTTGATGTTCTGCATTTGAGTCGCCTCAATCTTGTCCATGACGCCAAAGGCGTTCTTTTTCCATTCGTTAGCGTACATTGTTGTTGGGTGTTAAATAGTATATGATTGTGTTTTTCGTTATTTCATGACGGAATCCCAGACCGCGTTGCGGAGCGTACCCGCCGCGTCGTCCGCGTCGTAATCCCAGTACATCAGTCCTTTCATCCCCTTGGCAAGAACCTTTTCGGCCTTGAGTCCGATACTTTTGGGATTGTCGTAGCCGGCCCAGATCTTCCCGTTGCGGGCAACGTAGGGAACCTGTCCCCGCTCATCCCAGTTCTCGGTGGTGAATCCTTTGCTGGCAGGGTATTCGGCGGCGAACTTGTTATAGTCCACACATCCTTTGAAACCATCGCTGTCGTCCCAGGCGTGGCGGGCGTAGAAGGGGATGCCCAGCACAAGTTTGGAAGGGGAGACACCGGCTGAGGTATAGGCGTTGATGGCGCGTACACAGTCCCAATAGTAGTCGGGTCTGTCCCACGCGGACTGGTGCTGCCCTTCCGATCCGGCGGCGATGTCGTAGGTCATAAGGTTGACAAAGTCCACGTACGGGTCCACGGCGGCGATATCGATGAACCGGCGGTTGTCCCCGCTTCCCTGGACGTTCATCACGTAGCCGGCGTAGGTGAGCAGGTATTGATTGCCGAGGGTCTCGCGCAGCTGTTTCATCAGCAGTGTGAAGTTCTCGACGTCGTGGGCAGGATCACAGGCATGGCCGCTCCAGGAGAGGCCGGGAAACTCCCAGTCGATATCGATGCCGTCGATGTTCCATTTGCGCAGGAAAGACAGACAGTCGTTGGCGAACGCTTTCCGGCCTTCCTCCGTGCTGGCCATTACGGAAAAGCCGCCCGCCTGGAAGTTGTCCGGATTGGTGACGGTATGCGAGAAGGAGAGGCAGATCTTGAGTTCCGGATGCTGCTGCTTGACGTTGACGATTTGCTGGAAGCGTTTCTCGTCACCCTGCAGCTTGAACGTAACATATTGTCCATCACGCACATAGAGTTCCGCAAATGCGTAGTTGATATGGGTCAGCACTTCTGCATCCGGCGTCTTGGACCCGTAGTAAGTGCAGTATCCCAGGACGATACGGCCATCTTTCCGCTGGGGATGCGTTACCTTTCCGTCGCCGGAGACACTGCTTCCGTTCGGTCCCGCCTCATACGGGTCTTCAACGCAGGAGAGGGCACAGGCTCCGATCAGGAGGACAGCCAGGCAGGAAAGGATTCTGTTCAGATTCTTTTTCATGGGCGATAGGTCATTTGTTCCGCCTTCATGTCGCGGTAAAAGTCACGGACAAAGGAGGCGTCGTAGGATTCCGGGAATCGGTATAGTTCCGGTATGTTGAATGATTTGAGCGTCATCAGATAGTGATCCGGGTCTTTCTGGGGCAGGACGAAAGGCTTGGAGACGGTTCCGTCGGGACTGACGTGTGCGAAATAGGGTCTGCCGTACAGCCTGTCGTCGCGTTTGGAGGCCCAGCAGATCCAGCGGCCGTCGCTGCTCCAGCTGTGGTAGGAGTCGGAGTACTTCCCGTTGATGGTTTCCAGCGTGGAGATCTTGCCCGTGGCGATTTCGTAGAGCCACAGGTCGGTTTCGCTGTGCCAAATCGGGAATGTGCCGTAGTCGGAGACCGTCATCAGGATGTAATTTCCGTCGGGAGAGCACTTGGGGAAGCTGATGGACTTGCCGAGGGCAGCGGCATTCACGACGGTCGTGAGGCTGTCACCCATGCGTCCGGTTTCAGGGTCGAAGCCGACGGCGCAGAGGTCGTAGTGCATGTCGAAAGTCTCTTCCGGTTGGGGGCGCGCACTGGCGCGGCAGAAATAGATGGTTTTCCCGTCGGCGGACCAGCAGGGGAAGGTCTCCTGAAAGGCGGCTCCTTTGGTAAGGGGTGAGTCGGTGACGGTTCCCGCCTCAAAGTCGAGGAGGATCAGGTCGCTGGATGCATCGAAAACCTCGAGTTTATCGTGCCGGCCGCTGTGGAGGATGGGCCGGATGTCGGCAGTCGTGAAGATGCCGTAGCGGCCGTCTGCCGAGATTTCCCCGTACACGGCTGCACCGGCGGTGCTGTCAGTGGCCGTATTGAGCTTCCGCATCTTGCCGTCGCGGCTGTAGAGCGTTCCGCCTTTCTTTCCGCGTACGTGCATGAAGGAGACCTGGGATTGACCGCCCCGGTTGGCCGTATGGCAGTTGATGCAGGTCCCTTCGGTGCGGGTATTGTCGGCCAGGAGACGGGTCCGGAAAGATTCCAGGTCGCGCTCTTCGACGCTCAGCACGTTCCACACTTCGTAGGCGGGCTCGATCAGGCGGTAACTCATATACCGGTCGATGCTGTCGGCCGATACAACCCAGTGGAAGGGGGCATAGCGGACCGTTTCTTTTCCAAAGCGGGCGGACAGGCTGAGGCGGAGCGTATCGCCGGCTTCCGCGGCCATCAGCTGCTTCCATCTTTTCATCGGGAAACGCATCTCGGAGCCGTTTGCCTTGAAGAGATGGGACGCCCTCCCTTCGATCTCAAGTCGCAGAGCGTCGGCTCCCTCGACGCTGAAGTTCAGCGGAGCGATGTTCACGGGAAGGGTGATGTCCGTGTAGTCGGGGAATAGCATCGGCTCCTGCTCCGCGGCTGTATCAGAAAAACTCAGCCCGCAGGATGTAAGCAAGAGTGCAACACCGATTAAAACCCATGAGTGTCTCATCGTGCGGGCTGAGCGTATTTATAGTAAAACCAATAACTTTTCCGGAAAATCCCTTCATTCCCCTTCAGGAATTCGGTGATGTTGTCGAGCGTCTGGCGTGCGATGCGGTATTCCGTCAGTTGATCCGCAGGAGAGGTGTTCTCGTCGAACGTCATCAAAAGGGCCTCCTGGTAAAGGACAGGGACCGTCTGCCGGTCGTACCTTCCTTTGTACAGGGTGTCGTAATCCTCCCGGAAATTCCCGAGATTCTTGTCCAGCAGGTCCAGACAGAGCAGATAATCTGTCGCCGTCTTTCCCTTGGAAGCCGTTGCCGCGATATTGGCCAGCGACGTACGGTAGTCGTTGTGCTGGACGAGGATGTCGCGGCAGTCATTCTTGAGGGCCAGGTTGCCGGCCTCCGTGTCGAGGAGCCGGAGCCCTTCCTGTGCCCATCGTTTGTAAAGCGCTGTATGCGAAAGCATTTTCAAATAGCGCCGGGCTGTGTCATAGTCGCCGTTGGCGAAGGCGATATCCGACATCGTGCGGAGCATCGCCGCGGAGCGCTGCCGCGGGGAGAAAGTCATCCCAAGCATGGCGGAATGCTGGGCCTGGGCATAGTCGCCGGAGAGGATGAGTGCATCAGCGCTGGCCATCAGCCGGAAGCATTCGACGCCTTCCCGAACCGGGATGAACAGCCCGTGCCAGGTGGGCTGGTAGGCCTTGAGCAGCCCGTCCGGAAGACAGCCCGCGCGTGCTTGTGAGAGATTGTAGTAGTAGGCGGTCACGACGCTTTCGTGCGGATTCCGCAACCCCATCTTCTCTACGCGGTCCCAATGGCCGGCGCACGCGTTGAAATAGATGCGGTAATCGTATTCCCGTTCGAGACTGATCCGGGAAAGCCGGGCCGTGGGTGTCAGACTGCGCGCTGTGGGAATCAGGAGCGCGAGCAGCAGCAGGAACGTGCCGAAGCGGAGCGCCCGGCTCCGGATACGGACTGCAGCTGCGAAGAGCCAGGCGAAGAAACACGCGCCGGTGAGGACGGCCAGCGGAACCTCAGGGAAGAGGATGAGGAACGCCAGGACCGCAGTGGGAAGCAGTGCCCAAAGGGCCGGGTGCTTGCTCCCCAACGGCTTGAGGATGAAACGAATCCCATCCCAAAACAGGAAGAGGAGTGCCGTCACGAGCAAGGCGGCTGCGCCCGGGATTAGGAAGAATTGCGTCAGCCAGTCTCCCGTGATATAGGAAAGCGGGGCTGGCTTCTGGAAGTATGTGGACAGCCAGGTCGCATCGGACAGGAAGAGCACGTACCGTTCCTTGAGTGCAAGGTGGTACGGGAAGGCGAATTGGAAAAACGCCCACAACGCCACGAACCAGAGGGTGACGGGAAGGATGCTTCTATTTCTGTCTGCGCGTAGTGACATCCGGGATCAGTTTTCCGTAACCAAGTGAATCGAGTACCCTGTTCTGCTCCGGGTCGAACCCTCTCTGAAAGAGCATGTACAGGTAACCGCCGACGATGTTGGGATTGTGCAGGGCGGTTTCATAGGTGCAGCTTTTGGCTGCTTCGGGAGAGGTCGCCCCCTGCAGCTGTTCCTTCCAGTGCTGGAGGGTATCGTTGAGGGGTGTTCCCCGCGCACTGCTGGGCATTCCCAGGGAGAGCTCGAGGATACCGGGTTCCACTGCGATCAGGATCCGTTCCGCATAGCCGGGCGCCCGCTTGGAGAGCGTGATGTCGGCGATGTAGAGCGAATCGGCGGGAATCCGGAAGAAAAAAGTTCCCCCTTTCACCACGGTCGAGTCCACGATGTCGGCCGTCGGCTTGGGCTGCGGGCAGAAATAGACCTTCTGTCCGTCGAGCGCGCTGTCGATGCGTCCCCGTATTTCGAGAACGGGGCCGTCCGGCTGGCAGGACAAGGCGGTAAGCAGGACCGCGATGAAAGGGAGGAGCCTTTTCATAAACAGGTGTTACTGTGCTTCGAAGTAGGCGTACCAGCCGCAGTCATCCCAGTCGGCGGAGCCGTCCCATCCGTTGTGGTAGATGGTGATGAACTTGTCGGTGAAGGTAAGCAGGTAGAACTGGTTGTTCGAACCCTGGCCGCAGTCGTCGAAGCGTGCGCCGATCAGCGGGGCGGTCGTCACCCAGGTACCGAGCACGGCTTCTTCAGGCGAGGTCTTGATGAATCCGAACGTACCCTGGGCGGCAACGCTGCCGTCGGGGCCGTAGGTGGTCATCTTGCTGCCGTCGTATTCGAAGACCATCTTCTCCTTGGTGACGTCGACGTCAGCCAGGGTGAAGTTGGCCCACCAGGCGAAGTTGGACTCGGGTGTATAGCCAGCGGAAGCATACTTCCAGCCGCCGTGGGCGCCCATGTTGCAGATCGAGCCCCAGGAGACTTCCCGCCAGGACCAGGTCTTCTTCGCACCCTTGTCCGTGTTGCTCTTGGCACCGGTCAGCATACCGGCCCAGGGATCATAGACGTCAGTGACGGTGATGGGGAAGTGTGCCGATTCGACGATCTTGCCCTCGGACATGCCGACATAGTAGATCTCGAAATTGCCGTTGGATTCGTATACATAGGTGTACTGGTCGTTCTTGACGATGGTTTCACCCATGGCCGTACCTATGTGCCAGGCGCCGCCGACATCGGTCCGGTTGTTCTTGAGGGTCACGATGTCGTTGGTAGCACCCTCCTGCGCAACGGTCAGGGCGGAGGTCAGTTCGGCCGAAGTGATCGGCGTGCCGGCCTTGACCACGTATTGCTCGCGCAGCGAGAGGTCCTCGATGGGGTTGCAGGCCATGAAACTCACAAGAGCGGCTGCTGCAATGAACAGTTTCAGTTTTTTCATGATCGTCTGCTATTTAAAGTTGTTCCAGTCGTTGAATTGAGCGGCAGAGCCCCAGCCCGGATTCTGTTCGAGGATGTCGTTTCCGTTCTCGTCCTTGCCGGCGATGTCGATCTCGGTCTGCGGGATGGGCCAGTAACCCTGGGTTTCCTGCAGGCGGGCGGCATAGTCGTAGCGGACCATCGGGGTGACGACACCTTCGTTGATGACGGTGAAGCCGGTCTGCTTGTTGAGGAGTTCACCGGCGGACTGCAGCGAAGGACCTGCCCAGCGCAGGATGTCCGGCCAGCGGATGGCTTCGAAGGCCAGCTCGAAGCGGCGCTCGTTCTTGAGTGCCTCCAGCGAGTAGGGGATCGGGCCGAGGTGGCTGCGGGCCCTGACGCGGTTCATGCCGTCGGCCGTTTCCGTCAGCTCGGAGTGCATCAGCAGCACATCGGCGAAGCGGATGTGGATCAGGTCGGGGGTCTGGAGCAGCTGTGCGGAGGTCTGTGCCGTCACGTCGGGATACTCAGCCTTGGCGAACGAGTGGAAATACTGGTTCTTTTCGTCACTCCAGGCGCCGACGTTGATGTACTTCTTCTGGAAGTAACCCGTCTGCTCGTAGTAACGGTAGGAAACGGTGTAGTCCGGTTCGCTCGGGTCGAGCTTGCGGTCGCCGATCAGGATGTGGCCGGCTTCGTTGGGGTCGTATGCGTTGTACGACCAGACCGAGCCGCTCAGACGCGGGTCTTCCGTATAGCCGTCGGTGTGGACCTGCTGCTTGTCCCAGGCTTTCCAGTCTTCGATGATGGCGGGAGAGACAGGACCGCAGCCCCAGCCGAAGCTGAACGGATAGCTCTGTGCCATGTCGCGGTTGTCGTTCGAAGGCGAGCAGAACATCGAGAAGGTGTTGGAGAACCAGGTGTAGGTCCAGTTGGAGGTCAGGTTGTGCTTGTTGGCGAACACGGTCTCGATGGAACTGTTGCCTACCCAGTGCAGGTCGTGGGCCACGGTGTAACCGTAGCGGTAGCCTGCCGCGTTCTTGTTGGTGTAATCGTTCGTGTAGCCCCAGAGTTCGCGCTGGTCTTCCACCAGGTCGTGGCCCGAATTCCGGATGCAGTCTTCCAGGTCGGAGATGACCTTCGCCTTGGTGGTGCCGTTCGGGAGTTCGGTCTTGCCGTAGCGTCCGGTGTAGAACAGGAATACACGGGCCTGCATGGCTTCGGCGGCCGCCTTCGTGGCGTGGCCGGTCATGTTGGAGCCGAAGGTGTAGATGCGGTTCGGCATCAGCTCGATGGCTTTCGCCAGGTCTTCGCCGATGAGCTGGTAGACTTCGTCCACGCTGGCGCGCGGGATGTTGACGGCATCGGTGGTCGTCCGCAAGGGCACGCCGCCGAAGGTCTGGGCGAGTTCGTAGTAGGCGAAGGCGCGGAGGAAGTAGGTCTCGCCAAGGAGACGGTTCTTCTCGCTTTCACTCGACCAGCTCTTCACGTTGTCCATGTTGGCCAGGGCGCTGTTGGCCCGGTTGATCAGCGTGTAATCGCGGTCCCACATGTCCAGGAAGGAGTTCAGGTTGTCCTTGTAGAGGAGGAAGTTGGTGGCGCAGTTGCCGGAGTACGAAAGGTTGCCGCCGAGGCAGTCGTCACCGGCGAGCTGGGCGATGTACATGAAGGCCGAACTCTCGGGTGATTCATAGAGAAGGTGGGCGTAGATGGCCGTTACCATCTGCTGCGCATCCAGTTCGGTCTCGGGGAAGGTCTCCGTGGTCCGTTGTGTGAGGTTCTGGCTGTCCAGGAAGTCCTCGCAGCTTGCCAGAAGCAGGACGGTCGCCAATGTAAGGATGATAGAAGTGATCTTTTTCATGTTAATGCCCTCCATTAGAATTTAAGACTGAGACCTACGAGGAAGTTGCGAGAGCTGGGATAGTAGCCCAGGTCGATGCCCTGTGCCCATCCGTAGGAGTCACCGCCGTAACCGATTTCGGGATCCATGCCGGAGTACTTCGTGAAGGTGAACAGGTTCTGTGCGGTCACGTAGATCCGGAGCGTCTGGAGCGGGAATTTCCGGAACGCCTTGGCAAGGTTGTATCCGAGCGTGATGTTCTGGATCTTGAAGTAGTCGCCGTTTTCGATGTACAGCGTGGAGATCTTGTTCCAGTTGTAGCTGGAGGAACTCGACAGGCGCGGGTAGAAGTTGGACGAGCCTTCGCCGGTCCATCTCTTGAAGATATCGGTCGTGAAGTTGGCCAGCGGCGAGGCCGAGAAGTCGCGGTAGCACTTGAAGATCTGCTGGCCGAAAGCGCCGAAGCCCGTGACCGAAAGGTCGAAGCCCCTGAACTCGAAGTTGAGGGAGGCACCGAGCGTGAAGTCCGGGTGCGGGTCGCCGATCATCGTACGGTCGTTGGCGTCGATGACGCCGTCTTCGTTGGTATCGACGAAGATCACGTCGCCGGGAACGGTGTTGCTGCCGTTGATCTTCGCGCCGGTGTAGGCGTCGATCTGGGCCTGGTTCTGGAAGATACCTGCGGTCCGGTAGCCATAGAAGAAGCCGATGGGGTAGCCCACTTCTGCGCGGAACACCTCTTCGGCGCCTTCCCACGGAATGCTGCCGTCACCGTGGATGATGCCGTCGGCATTGGCGATCTTGGTGACGCGGTTCTGGTTGTACGTGCCGTTGACGTTGAGGCCGTAGAAGAAGTCACCGATATGGTCGTTCCAGTGGAGGGCCAGTTCCACACCGGTGTTGAGGACGTTACCACCGTTGATATACGGGGCGTTCGCACCGTAGGAGTAAAGGACCGGCGCCGTCACGAGCCAGTCTTTCGTCATCTTGCGGTACCAGTCGAATTCGACGCCGAGACGGTTGCCGATGAAGCGTGCGTCAAAACCGAGGTCGAGCTGTTCCGAGGTTTCCCACTTCAGGTCGGGGTTGGTGATCATATAAGCATAGGTACCGGTGGCACGGTCGGTCAGGGTATCGCCGAATACGTATCCGCCGTAACCGTTGTTGGACGTCACCAGCGAGAGATACTGGAAGCCGGCCACGTTGCAGTTACCGTTCTGGCCCCAGGAAGCGCGGATCTTGAAGAAATCGATTCCGCCGCGGAGGGATTCCATGAAAGGTTCGTTCGACACCACCCAGCCGACCGATGCGGAAGGGAAGATACCCCAGCGATTGCCGCGGGCGAAGGTCGAGGAACCATCGGCGCGCAGGGTAGCGGATGCCATGTAGGTCTCTTTCCAGTTCCAGTTCGCACGGGCGAAGAAAGAAGCGAGGGCGCCCTGGCTGGAAGGAGAACCGCTGATGGAAGCGGCGGGACCCGGAGTGGTCGAAACGTTGGTCAGATAGGCGTGCTCCAGGTCGTTGAAGTTCGAGTTCACGTTCGAAGCGCTCAGCGATTCGCCGAAACCCCATTTTTCCAGGGAGGAACCGACGAGGAAGTCGATGCGGTGATCCACCAGTTCGAGCGCGTAGCTTGCTGTGTTTTCCCAGCTCCAGCGGTTGTAGAGCGACATCGACTGCGATACGCCGTCTTGCGTCCGCTGGGCGGTGATGTCGAGGTCGTATTCCGGGATGTAGGAACGGTAGCTGCTTGCCCCCATCAGGTAGCCGAACTGGCTGCGGAGGTGGAGGTTGCGGATCGGCTGCAGGTCGGCGTAGACGCTTGCCTGCAGATAGTGCGACTTGCTGCGGTTCTGGTTGGCATTGTAATCCATGTAGGCGATCGGGTTCTTGGAAGCGCCGTTGGCGGTATCCCAGTTGTAGCCGTCGCCGTCCTTGCGCACATGATAGGTGCCGTCTTCGTTGTAGGCGTACTGGAGCGGGCTCATTACGAGCATGTTGTGGACGCCGTTCCAGTAGATGCCGCCCGTGGCGAAGGAGCCGTCCGTCTCAGAGTACCGGTAGTTCAGGGTCTCACCCACCTTGAGGATGTCGAGGTTGTTCTTCTTGAACACGGTGTACTCGTTGTTGATACGGAGGTTGTAGCGGCGCAGCTGCGGGATGGCGGACGGGACGCCCATCGTGGCATCCTGCCGCATGTAACCCAGACCGAGGGAGTAAACGGCCCGGTCCGTACCGCCGGTAACATTCACTGCGTGGCTGGTCACCGGGGCGTTGTGGTTGATGATTTCCTTGAGCCAGTTGGTACCGTTCCAGGAGCCGTTCGCGATGGAGTTGAGTGTGGCTGCCGGGATGTAGTTGGGCCAGTTGTAAGGTTCCAGACCATCCATGACGCGCGATTCGTCCTGGATTGCCATATACTCGGAGGCATTGAGGATGGTCGGGATCTTGTAGAGGTTCTGGAGTCCGTAGTAGCCGTCGTACGTGATGTTGGACTGGCCGGCGCGGCCTTTCTTGGTCGTAACCAGGATGACGCCGTTCGCCGCACGGGCACCGTAGATGGCTGCCGAAGCAGCATCCTTGAGGACATCGACCGACTCGATGTCAGACGGGTTGAGGGCGGAGATGCTGCCGTTGGCCACACCGTCGACTACGTAGAGCGGGGAAGAATCGCCGGTCGTACCCAAGCCGCGGATGTTGACTTTGAAGCCGGCTCCGAGGAAGCCGCTGTTCTGGGTGATGTTGACACCCGGGGACTGGCTCTGCAGGGCGCCGAGCACGTCGACGGTGTTCAGTTTGGCAACATCGTCACCCTTGACCTGGACGGTCGAACCGGTGACGAGTTTCTTCTTCTGGACACCGTAGCCGATGACTACGGCATCGTTGAGCCACAAATCGTCTTCTGCGAGAATGACATCCACGACCCCCGTCCGGACTTCTACTTCCTGCGTCGCATAGCCGAGGGCCGAAACGACCAGCACGGCACCGCGACGGACGCGGATCTGGTAGGCGCCGTCGTTCGAGACGACGGTGCCGTTGGATGTGCCTTTCTCAACGACAGAAGCGCCGATGACAGGCAGGCCGTCGGTCGCGGAGACCACGGTGCCTTTCACTTCGAGCGTCTGTGCGGATGCCGGCTGGAAACCAGCAAGCAGCAGCACGGCCGCAACGAGAAAGAGACGCGCTGCTGGCGCGATTCTCTTTCGGAAGGAATTGCTTTGTGTCATGAGTGTTGTTGAGAATACTTGATTGATATGAATGAGTTGGTTTTCCATAAAGGCTTTCTATCTGTGCAAAGGTAGGTAGAAAGATTGGGTTTTCAAAACCCATTTTTTCTATAAATAATTGATTTTTAGTACTGTGCGCGTGCACGGAAAGCCGTGCGCGTGCACAGTGCATGTTATTTTTCGGCGAAAAAAGACTATATTTGTGTGTGGAAAAGAACAAAGGAAAAATTACGATCAAGGATGTGGCCAGAATGGCCGGCGTCTCCCGTGGAACTGTCGACCGCGTCATCCATAACAGGGGTGATGTGTCCCGACAGCGTCATGACGATGTCATGCGGGTCATCAAAGATATTGGCTATGAGCCCAATATCTATGCTTCAATCCTCGCTCATGACAAGAGTCGGAGCATTGCGCTTCTACTGCCTAGCTACCGTCCCGGAGAGTATTGGGAAATGGCCGGCCGGGGTGCCTCCCTGGCGCAGGCCTATGCGCGGACCTTCAATGTGAGCATAGAAACCTTCCTCTACGACCAGTACGACATCGAATCTTTCCGCGCCGCCTGTGCGCAGATGCTGGAACTCTCGCCTTCGGCCGTCGTACTCCCTCCCATCTTCCGGAATGAGACGGCGGTTCTGACAGCGACGTTGCGGGAGCGGGGGATACCTTATTCTTATGTGGACACCAAACTGGAGGAAGACGGGTACCTCACTTTTTACGGCATGCCGATGTACAAGAGCGGCTATCTGTGCGCCGACCTTCTGTTCGACTCCATCTCCTCCGTTCCCGAGGCAGCTGAGGAGATGAAAGTGGCCATCGTCCGGATCGAGCACGACCGGAACCGCAAGAGCGACCCGACTGCGATCCGCAGGGCCGGATTCATCGATTATATGCGGGAACATTACCCGGAAGTGGAAATCCTCAGCGTCTATATCGATCCCCACGATCCCCAGGGGATCATCGATACGCTGTCGGCATTCTGTTCCGCCAATCCCGGCATCACGCACATCGCGATGTTCAATTCCAGGGTCCACCTCATCGCACCGGCGCTCGAATCGCTGCGCCAGGAAAACAAGATCCGCGCCATCGGTTTCGACAATCTCGACGACAACCTGGCTGCGCTGCGCCGGGGGGCGATCCGCTATCTCATCACACAGCATACCGACGAGCAGACCCGGCTTGCCATCAATTCGATGGTAGATTACCTTATCCTGAACAAGGAACCGGAACGGCGGGACAATTACATGCATATGGACATTCTTTCCCGGGAGAACATAGACGACTATTGATTAATCCTGAATATTCCTTTTGCTATGAAAAACAATCATTTGACATGGGTTGCGGCCTTTTTTGCCGCGCTTCTGATTTTGACAGGCTGCGGCCGTCCGGCCGGGCACAAGGCTCCTGTTTTCGTGAAAGACGACAGTGGCATCGTCCGTCGGGTGAATCCGGCCGAGAAGAATGTCTATCTGGTCTTTACGGCGCATTACAGCGAGAACGACAATGGCTATTTCGAGAATTTCGACGGGATCGTTCCGGTGCTCAATACCCTGAAAGAGAAGGGTGTGAAAGGCTCCTTCTTCCCGACGGGCGTGTGCTTCGCCCAGCCGCAGTATGAGGAGCCTATCCGCCGTATTATAGACGAAGGACATTATCTGTCCGCCCATTCCTATGCGCATCTCGTGCTTTGTGAAAATGGCGAGACCCTGGTCAGCGCTGATTCCCTCGCTCGCGACTTCGCCTTGATGGAGGCCCAGCTCGCGCGTTACGGCCTGGAGAAGAAGCAGTATTACTGGATGATTCCGCCCTACGAGACCTGCAACACAGAGTCGCGGGAGAACATCGAGGCGCTCGGCTATAAACTGCTCAATCCTTCGGAAGGACCGATCTTCGGTTTCGACTGGACGACGCCGGATATGGACTCTTACAAGACCATCGACCAGATGCTGGCCCGTTTGTGGGAGTTGGAAGAGACAGAGGGCCTCAATGGCCTGATCCTGCTGATCCACGCCATGAATTACCCGGAGAAGCAGGATTACGAGCGTCCCTACAATCATCTTGGCGAAATCATCGATACCCTGAAGGCCCGCGGATACGGCTTCAGGACCTTCAACGACGTGATTGCAGCGGAAAACTAAAATTTTTCCAACCTTTCGGGTGGGTTTTGCGTTATAGCTATGTAAACGCCCCGCAAAGGGGCCATCGTCGAACCCTTAAAAGACTGTTACTATGCATCTGATGAACATTTTGGTCCCCCTGGGCGTTTGTGTCGTATTGCCCGTCCTGATCGTGTGGCTGGTTACCCGCGTCCGCAAGAACGAGACCGACCGGAAGGCGGAAATCATGATCAAAGCCATCGAGGCGGGTACGCCCGTCGATCCAACGGTTTTCAACGACAACAAGAAGAAGTCCGTCAAAAAGGACCTTCTGGAAAAATTCAACGGAGCCTGCATTACCGGCCTGATGGGCCTGGGCTTCCTGATCCTCAAGCTGACCGGTATCAAGATCGGTTTCCAGGGCGATTTCCTGGTCTTGGGAGCGGTTGTCATGATCGCTGTGGGTATCGGACTGTTTGTCTCCTATTTCGTAGGCAAGAAGATGCTCGCCAAGGAGATCGAACTCGAAGAGAAGAATCTCTCCGAACAGAAATAACCCTTGCGACCCATGACCCGGGAGCGGTTCATCTCCGAAGTGAGGGCATGTCAGGGACGGCTGCGGCGGTTCCTGACATCGCTGTGCGGTGATGCCGCCCTGGCCGACGACCTTGCCCAGGAAGCCCTCGTGCGCGCTTATGTCAACTCGGGCCGTTTCATCGGGAACTTCAAGGCCTGGCTCTTCCGGATCGCTTACAATTGCTTCATCGACAATCTACGGAGAGTACCGGCCTCCTCCGTATCCTTCGATTCGTACGAAGTGCAGCACGTGGCCGATGCGTCTGCTTCAGACGATGCTTTCCGGCACGAAGCCTTGACTCGGGCGCTGGCGCGGATTCCGGAAAAGGAACGGACCGCCATCGCCCTCCATTATTTCGAAGACCTGTCGGTCAAGGAGATCGCATCCATCATGCAGATTCCTGCCGGAACGGTCAAATACCATCTCTCGGTGGGCCGGGACCACCTCAAACAGCTCATCCGCTTATGAAAGACATCGAACAGTTCTTACGCGACAACGCCCCGGAGACCCCGGACGAGGGCCAGTTCATGATAGAAACGAACGCCCGGCTGAACGCCGTCGAAGGCATCAAGCAGACCGTGGACAGCGAACGCCGCCGCGGGCGGGTTGCGCTGATCATCGCACTGGTAACAGGCCTGGTTCTCGGATGCCTGGTAACGCTGGTGGTGCTGCTTTATCCCATCCAGCCCATCCGGCCGGATCAATCCATCTTCATCAAAGCCGTCGAATCCCTGCAAAACGGCAAAGAATTCCTCTTCGGCGCCATCGCCTGCCTCGCCATCGCCCTCGGCCTGGTCCTGCTCTCCAAAAAACGCGAAGCCTTCTAACCTCCGGACCATTTGTTCTGCCGTTGCTCTTCTTCGCAACGGCCGATGCCGACAGGTTTTGCTGGCGCAGCTGTTTTTCATCCCTGGGGTGCTGCTGTCTTTTGCACCAGGTGAAGCTGTCTTTCGTCTTTGGCGCAGCTGTCTTTCGTCCCTGGCGCTGCGGTCTTTCGTCTTTGGCGCGGCTGTCTTTCGTCCCTGGCGCTGCGGTCTTTCGTCTTTGGCGCGGCTGTCTTTCGTCCCTGGCGCGGCTGTCTTTCGTCTTTGGCGCAGCTGTTTTTCATCCCTGGGGTGCTGCTGTCTTTTGCACCAGGCGAAGCTGTCTTTCGTCCCTGGCGCTGCGGTCTTTCGTCCCTGGCGCTGCGGCCCCGTTCGCGAGAGGTATGGCGGCGCCGCTTGATGCCTTTCGCGGCCACCTTTGCCAGGAATCGCCGTATATCAGGACGCGAAAGGGACGAGACAGATGAATCATCCCTCTCGCGGCCAGGGAATGGGATGAAGGAAAGAAAAAAACGGCTAGGGTGAGCTTGGATGTGGGAGGCTTCATTTCAAGCAAAGGCATCGCCGGAGTTGTGCATCTGTCGTCCTTTTCCGATGTGTTCTCCAGAGGTTCTTCCAGAGGAGGTCATACAGAAAGGATCGCTGAGAGAGCCGGGTTTCATAGATACTTTCGACGTTGCAGTATTTGGGAAGACAGGTCTTGTCGATGATTTGGCAAAGTTCCAAGTCAGAGATCCAGGCCGGGTCGTGCTTTCCGTTCTCATTCCGAAGAAGTTGCTCGAGATTCATGCCCGGAGTGCCTTTCTCAATCAGTTCCAATGTGATGAGTGGGGAAGACGAGGACTCCTCCTGCTGGTTTTTCATGGATAGCTCGTCACCGATCTTGTTCATTTGGTAAATATAATTCCGGGGCGTGACGTAGATGGCTTCCACTTGCGCTATGTCAAGGATGTCTTCACGCAGCAGCAGACCCGATGTGTCCATTCGATAGCTGGCAGGGAGGTGGATTCCTTTTGGAAGGTACTTGTAGCGTTGGGGTGCGGGCATCAATTCGCTGGGTGCCGCCTTCCCCAGTTGCTTGGAGAAGAAGGCGTTGGCCGAGCAGTGGCGATATCCGAAAGGAGTAGGGGATATGCCGTGGTGCAACCCTTGCCGGTTTACATAATTCAGGGCTGCCAGCGTATGATAATAGCCATCGACTTCCAGGATGAAGCCTCTTTTTTCGGCTAGACGCCCCTTTCGTTTGTATCTCGCATTGAAGTATCTGCTGTAGGAGTAGCGGGTTTGGGTGATGACCTCGGCGGGGCAATCGGATTGCAGCAGACTGTGGAAATGGGTGGTTGGAAAACCATCCGCCAATAATCGGGAATCGGTTTCAAGAGAGGCAAGGGCCAAGCCATTGAACCCTCGGATCAAGTCGGCCTCGCATCGAAAAAGGACTTCGTCGGGAGAGGATAGGGAGATGTGAAAAGTCTTTCGCATAGCATTTCGTTTTCTTGGGTTACACAAATCTTTCGCACGTTTCGTCCGCCGCGTTCTTCCGCCACAGCCGAAATGCTTACTACAAATATACAAAAAGAAAGATGTGTTTCGTCTTCTCCTTTCACGATAGGAACTTCTGGCGCTGCGGCCCCGTTTGCGAAAGGTATGGCGGCGCCGCTTGATGCCTTTCGCGGCCATCTTTGCCAGGGATCGCCGTATATCAGGACGCGAAAGGGACGAGACAGATGAATCATCCCTCTCGCGGCCAGGGAATGGGATGAAGGAAGGGAAGATACGTCAAAGGTCCGGAGTCATGGACACGAATGGGATGAAGGAAGGGAAGATACGTCAAAGGTCCGGAGTCATGGACACCGGACCTTCATAAAGGTGATGGGGCAGAGGGTAGATTCGTTTAGTCGAAGTTGCGGGAGGCGAAGGGGAGGGACCAGCGCAGGGCGAGGTGCCAGTATTCCCAGTTGTGGACGCCGTTGCGTACGCGGAGTTCGCTCTTGACGCGGCGGTTCCGCATCTTCTGGTGCAGGGCTACGTTCAGGTCCAGCAGGAAGTCGTCGTCGCCGCAGTCAATGAACCAGGCCACGGTGCGCAGGGCTTCCAGCGTGGCATCGTCGGCGTTGTCGATGAAGTCCAGGGCGGAATGTTCCCGTACGGATTCCGCCACGTAGTAGCGGCAGTCCTTCGGTTCGTTCTTGGCGGCGACTTCGTTCGATTTGTTGTCGAGCCAGGCGCTCATGGCATAGCAGCTGGAGAACATGTCGGGGTGCCGCTGGGCATAGACCGTGCTGCCACCGCCGCCCATCGAAAGACCCATCACGGCCCGGTGGCCCTTGTCGCTGATGACACGGTACTTCTTCTCAACGGCAGGCATAAACTCCTGGAAGAAGAAGTCTTCATAGCGCCAGCCGGGCATGTTGAAATAGCCGTTCCAGGTATTCTTCGTGTCGGGGCCGCCGGCATTGGGCATCACGATGACCATTTCGCAGGCTTCGCCCGTTCCGATCAGTTCATCCACGACAATCTGCATGTTGCCCCGCTCGACCCAGGCCGTATAGGTGTCGGTCAGACCGTGCAGCAGATACACCACAGGGTAGCATTTGTCAGACTTGTCGAAGCCGTTCGGAAGATAGACATTGTATTTGACAACAGCGCCGAGAATGTCACTTTTCAGGCTGTCCGTCACCACTTTGCCCGCTTGGGCGGAAAAGGCCGGCACCATCAGGGCCAGGCACAGCAGGAGAGAGATTCTTTTCATATCCTTTCTTTGATTTCATTGTCAAAAATCTGCCGGTCCACGATCCGGTAATGGGGATGGTAGGCTTCGCTGAACGCCTCGCTGTGGTGCAGGATCAGATGTCCGGCCTTGATCAGGGAGTCGATGGCGGCCAGGTCTTCCGCCGCCCCCGGAATGTCCGGGAAGTGGTGTCGGATGACATCCGCCACATCGCTCCACTTTTGTTTCCAAGCCTCTTCCGAAAGCACCTTGCCTTCGTTGGCGCTCCGGACAAAGGAGTCCAGCAGCGTATCGGCATCAACCAGTCCGTCCAGGACGACGGACAGGTCGACCCGGACATAATGGCCCTGGTCGCCGACCGGCACGTACCGGAGTTGCGGCTTCGTGTATGTACCGTTTTCGAGATCTTCCTGGTACTCTTTCAGTTCAGATAACAAGTAGGCTCGCGCCTGCTCCGGATTGGGGATCAGATGCCCGGGACCGAGATTGTCCTGGCAGAAACTCTTGTAAATATCCTGGACGCGGGATTCGGGATAGCATTCCAGCTGCTTTGAGATAGCCTCCCGTACGGGATCAGTCTGGCATGCAGAGACTAACAGTCCCAGCGCGAGGACAACGGGGATTGCCGGAAGATGGAAAAAGGGTTTCATGACTTAAAATTACCGATTTTCGGTGAAAAAGCAAAAATAGAGAGGGATTGTGCTCGGCGTTAAGACGCCTGCGCATTCCCTGGCGGGATTGTGCTCGGCCGCGGGCGGCCTGCGCATTCCCCTTTCCTCCGGAGGTTTCCTTACGAACGGGAGGGCTTCGGGGGCTCTGAGGAGCCCCCGAAGCCTTTTATGTATGCAGTGTGGCGGAAGAAAACGAGCTTTCTTGCGACACACTGCATACATAAAAGCATCGCAGCCAAAGCTGCGATGCCTCTTCGTTCGTGGAGCATAGGGGATTCGAACCCCTGACCTATAGATTGCGAACCTATCGCTCTACCAGCTGAGCTAATACCCCGCTTGTTTGTGAGTGGCAAAAGTACGTGATTTCCGGCAAATGCGCAAGAAAACCCGCATTTTTGTTTGTATCTTTGTCTGGATGAAAACATTGGGATACAAAGGTACTTTGCCCGGGAACTGGAAGGGACTGCTGCTGGCGGCATGCTTCGTTGCGGGCTTTTTTCTGCAGCAACCAGCCTTCGCGCAGAGACACTCCGTGCGGCTTATGACCTATAATGTAGGAGCCTTCGGCAAAGAGATGGATGACAGTGCGCCCATGATAGCCCGCATGATTGCGGAGCTGGGCGCGGAAGTGGTCGGACTCAACGAATTGGACAGTTGCAACCGCCGGCACGGCATCAATCAGGTGCAGCACCTGTGTGACGAACTGAATGCCCTGCCCGGGACGGGTGGGCGGAAAGCGTCGTGGCAGGGGCGTTTCGGCCGTGCCATGGCCTATGCCGGCGGCGCTTATGGCTGCGGGATTGTGTCGCGGGTTCGGATCCGTGACCATTTCAGTATCGCTCTGCCAAAAGGGGCGGGAAGTGAGCCCCGCGTGTGCGTAGTGGTGGAAACGCCGCGTTATGTCTATGCCGCGTGCCATCTCGACCATATCGACGAGGTTGCCCGTCTGGAGCAGGCCCGCGTCCTGACTGTGGAGCTGCAGCGCCGTTACGGCAACGGTCGCAAACCGGTCTTCCTTTCCGGCGACTTCAACGACACGCCCGACAGCGCACTGCTGCGCCAGCTCTCCCGCGACTGGACCCTCCTTTCTCCGCTGGAATACAGTTACTCCGCCAAGGAGCCGCATGTCTGCATCGACTATATCTTCGTATTGCACGGTGGCCCCAGGGTAACGGTCTCCGGAAGCGGCGTCCCCACCTCGTTCACGCACGGGGACGTGGAGACCGCCTCCGACCACTTGCCGCTCTTCGTGGACGTGGTTTTCTGAAACTTTCTGCTCAACCCGGCGGAAAGATGGGCCAGGACGAAAATTTTTCGGTTGTCTACTAAAAAAATTAGGAAATAAAGAATAATGCATTATCTTTGCAGTGAGAAAACTCCGTGAACTCCCAAAAAATGGAAAAACTGACTGCCAAAGAAGATGAAATCCTCCGGATGTTCTGGGCCTATGGGCCGATGTTCATCCAGGACCTGCTGAAGCATTTCCCGGATCCGAAACCACATTATAACACTGTTGCCACGCAGGTAGGCTTTCTGGAAGAGAAGGGCTACGTGGCCCGCGAGAAGTTCGCCAATGCCTACCGTTACCAAGCCATCGTGAGCGAACGGGAATTCGCCGACCTGATGATTTCCGATACGGTCGAAAAGTTCTACGACAATTCCTATGCGAGCGTGGTGTCGCGCTTCGTGGAGGAGGAAAAGATGGACCTCGATGAACTCAAGGCCCTGATCACCCAGATTGAAAACGGCCGGAAATGAGTGCTTTCCTGACATACCTGTTGAAAGCGACGCTGCTGCTGGCGGTGTTCGACGCATTCTTCCTGCTGGTGATGCGGCGGGACGGGCATTTCCGTTTCAACCGCATCACGCTGCTGGCCGGAAGCGCGGTCTGCCTGCTGTTGCCGCTGATCCGGTTCCGGGTGAACCGGCCGACTTTGTATTCGGAGTGGCTGGAACCGGTGGTGGTGGCTGCCGGACAAGGCGCTGAACCTTCTGCTGCCGGGGCTGCCGGCGGCGTCCCGCTCTCCTGGCAGGCTGTCGTACTCCTGCTCTATCTGGCCGGAGTGCTCGTGACGCTTGGTCTTTACATCCGTTCTTACGGCAGCATGTTCCGCCTCCTCCGGCGCACGCCCGGGGAACGGCGCGACGGATATACCCTCCATCTTGTGCCGCGGGAAGCCCCCTCTTTCAGCTGGCTGCGGCATATCGTCCTCGGGCGGAATGACTACGAGCGCTATCCCGCCATCCTTACGCACGAGCGGGCGCACGTCCGCTACGGCCATTCCGTGGACCTGCTTCTCTCTTCGGCACTGACCGTCTTGCAGTGGTTCAATCCGCTGGTGTGGATCTGCCGCGGCGAACTCAAGCTGCTCCACGAATACGAAGCCGACGACTTCGTCCTCAATCAAGGCATCGATGCAACGCAATACCAATTATTACTCGTGAAAAAAGCCGTGGGGGAAAAGCGTTTCCTCCTGGCCAACGGCTTCAATCACGCCCAACTCAAAAACCGTATTACGATGATGCAGACTCCTACGAAAGCGGCTTGGAAAAAACTCTTCCTGCTGCTCCTCCTCCCGCTGCTGGCCGGCACAACGCTGCTCCTTGCCGAGCGCGTCACGCCTGTCGCAGATGTAACCCCTCTTGCCGAAGAACCGGTTGTCGCGCCTTCCGAAGTCCTGCCGGAGCCTCCGCCGGAGGAACCTGTCAAATACTCCCTGCTGGAGGCCAAGCCCCGTTTCCAGGATGGAGACGTCGGCCAGTTCTCCTACTGGGTCAACCAGAATCTCAAGTACCCCCAAGAGGCGGTCAAAGACTCGCTCCAGGGCCGTGTGACCTTGCAGTTCACCATTGAGAAAGACGGCAGCGTCACGGATGTCCGCGTTCTCCGCGGCTGTGCTCCCATCCTTGATGAAGAAGCCGTCCGCGTCGTGAGCCAGTCCCCCAAATGGACACCCGGCTACGTCAAGGGCGAACCTGTCCGCGTGGTTTTCAATTTCCCCGTTGTCTTCCAATTGACGAAGAAGAAGTAGTGTGAAATCGTTTGTCCTGTCGCTGGCCGTGCTGGCCGCCGCGCTGCTATCCGGCGCGGCGGCGGCACAGCCGGCTGACTCGCTGGCGCGCCGCGCGGCGCTCATGGAAGCGCGTTACCTGAAGAGCATCTACAGGACGGATGCTGCCATCGAGCGGCTCTCGGCGCTGATTAGGCCCGGCGTCTTTGACGAAGAGGTGCTTTCCGAACTGGCGGACTGCCATTTCACCAATGGCGACTATGAGACGGCGGCGGGTACCTACCAGTTGCTTTCGCTCCACGAACCGGAGAATCTGTCCTACCAGGTCAGGCAGATGCAGCTGGCCTACCGGATGAAGGATTATCTCACGGCGGCGAAGAAGGGGCGGGAGATCCTGCAGCAAGATTCGATCCCGGCCGTGGCAGCGCTAGCAGGGGATGCCTACAATCTGGCGGGCCTTGCCGACTCTGCACTCCTCTGCTACCGCCAGGCGCTGGCGCTCAAGCCACGCAACGAAGCCGTTGTCAGCAAAGCGGCCAACCTGCTTCTCACCGCCAAGGATTACGACGGCGTCTTGTCGATGACGGGCGATTATCTGGCGATGGATCCCGACAATTTCACCGTGGCACCCATCCGGGGGCTGGCTTACTATCTGAGCGCGCAATACGATTCCGCAACCGCTGTTTTCAAGCGGCTGGAAGACCTGGGCGCCGACAATTATCCCCTGCACTATTATCTAGGCCAAAGCTATTGGCACACGAATGTCACGTACGAGGCGGAAAAGGAACTGCTGAAAGCCTGGGCCATCGACTCGTCCGACGCCAACCTGGCCTGGGCCATCGCCGCCGTCGAGACCGAGATGTACCGGTCCTTCGAAAAAACCGTCAAGCCCTGGCTCGAAAAGGCCGAAGCCATGATCCAGCCCGATTCCGCGCTCGTCTCCCGCATCCATCAGCAGTACGGCACGGGCTACTATGGCCGGGAACAGTTTGACCAGGCCATTGCGCATTACCAGGAAGCCTACCGCTACAATCCCTCGTATATCCAGGCACTCTCGACCATCGCGTATTGCTACGAGCGCCAGAAAAAGTACAAACAGGCGCTCGAATACTACGAAAAGTATCTCAGAGTCGCCCGCCCCGGCTCCCGTGGCTATGAATTCGCAAAAAAGAGCATCGAGTACATCAAAGGAGAGCTTTTTATGGAAGAGAAATAGAAATACGGTATAACTATTGCGGGGATTCTGCGTCTAATCTATTGTATGAAACGATTCTTTGCCATCCTGTTCTGCTTGATTGCCGCGGTATCGGCGCGGGCGCAGTTCATTCCCGGCGGCCTTTTCGAAAGAAATCAGGGGTCCGTCCTCGTCAAAGTCCTGGAAGAGAAGACGGAGGCTCCTGTACCGTATGCCTCTGCCTATCTTACAGCCAAAAACGATACGTTGATCACCAACTTCGCGCTGACCGACACCTCGGGCGTGGCCCGCATCACGAAAGTGACGCGCGGTACCTACGTGCTCACTGTCGAGATGTTGGGCTACAAGACCTACAACAAGGAACACTATTTCTCGTTCGACTGGGACAGGGATTCGGTGGACCTGGGGGTCATCCGGCTCGCCGAGGATGCACAGATGCTCGATGCCGCGCATGTGTCGGCCATCGGCAATCCGATCGAGATCAGGCAGGATACCATCATCTTCAATGCATCATCCTTCCAGGTAGGGCAGAACCAGATGCTGGAAGACCTGCTCAAGCGGATGCCGGGTATGGAGGTGTCGAAAGACGGCACCGTGAAATACAATGGCGAGACGATCCAGAAGATTACCGTGGGCGGCAAGACCTTCTTCTTCGATGATCCGAAGATGGCTCTCAAGAACCTGCCCGCCAAGGTCGTTGACAAGGTGAAAGTCATCGACAAGGTGAGCGACTCCGAACAGTTCACCGGCGTGGCCACCGACCGGGAGAAAGTGATGGACCTGGAATTCAAGCAGGAATTCCAGAAGGGCTGGTTCGGAAACGCTACCGTAGGTGCCGGAACGACGGTGGCCGGTGACCGCAAAGACGAGATGATCGACAACCGCGGTTTCCTCTATACGGGCAACGTGATGGCTTCCGGATATAACGAAAAGGACCAGGTCACGCTGGTGGGCGGCGCTTACAACGCGCCGATTTCCGAAGGAAACGGCATCATCGTCATCCGGAACATCGACGAGGACGATACCCGGATCATCGGCGGCGGCCTTGGCGGCGGCATCCAGACCTACGGGCAGGCAGGCGCGAACTACAACACTACGCGCATCAAGGGTCTGGAGAGCACGGCAGCGGCCAACTACAACCATTCTTTCAGCGACTCCCGCGGCCGCTCGGAGCGGACGACCTTCGTCAGCGGCGGCAGCGACATTTTCACCGGGACCGAGAGCAAGAACTTTGTGACGAATGACAACGTCAAGCTGAACTTCGAACTCAAGAACACGAACCGCAAGAAATACCTGTTCAGTTTTTCCCCGACCGTCCGCTATGCCGGCGGCAGGACGGAAGGCTACAATGACAACGAATCCGTCCAGGTGGCAGGCGGGCAGCGCCTCAATCAGGCTTCGTCGAGCAATTACGCCGAATCCCGTCAGTTCTCCCACAACGCGAATTTGAGTTTCGGTATCAAGGAACTCGGCGGCAACAAGCGCCGGAGCGTCACGCTGAACGGTTACTACAACCTGACGGACTACGATGCCGGCAGCCGTGAGTTCTCGCAGACCTACCTGCAGGCAGCGTCGGATCCCATTACACGCGACCTTTTCTACCGGACGGACAATCGCAATTACAGCGGTCAGTTCCGTCTGTCCTATAACGAGCCGCTCGCTGAACGGTGGATCCTGTCGGTCGATCTGAGCAGCTTTGGCTCCTGGCGCAACAACGGCAAGGATGCCTTCGACCGGACCGCCGGAACGCCCGGTTTCGACCCCTCGGTCATCGACAAGGACAACTATACCCGGAAGAATGACTACTATTCTACTTTCACGAAGAACAAGTACATCTATTTCAATGAGACGGTTCAATTCCAGTACAGGAAGGACCAGACTTCCGTACAGCTCGGCGCCCAGATGCAGGAGACGCTCAACGAGATGCGCGCCCGGTCGCTGGGCCGCGATACCGAAACCGGTATCGGCGAGTGGCTGCTGGACTGGAGCCCGTATCTGAACTTCCGTTGGATGAAGAAGCAGAACAGCTTCGATTTTTCCTACAATGGCCGTTCTTCCCGGCCTTCAGCCGCGCGGCAGATGCCTGTGCTTGACATAGCCGTCCCTACGCGCCTCCAGATGGGTAACATCTACCTGAAACCTTCCTACAGCCATTCCGCAACGGGCAGCATCTATCTCAACAATCCGCAGAAACAGCATAATCTGAACTTGTACCTGACATCATCCTTGATCCAGCGGCAGACGGTGATGGCCAGCTGGTTCGATGACGACGGCATCCAGTACAGCATCCCCGTCAATTCCGCGAAGCCCGCTGTATCGGTCTCGGCGTTTCTCAATGGTCGTATTGCCTTGACACAGGACAAGAAACTGAGTCTGCGGACTGGTTTCTCTGCAACGGACAGCCGGTCCATCAGCTACCAGAACACAAGGCGGCTGGACGGCCTCGACGTGGAAACCTTCAACTACAACCGGTTCATGGAGGACTTCTGGGGAGATAGCAGCGGCAGCCGTTTCTTTTCGGGGCAGAGCGGGTTCAGCGAAAGCGTCACCAACAGCCTGTCGCTCGCTCCGAACGTCGGTTTGAGTTATCGGGGAGAAACGATTACGGCAAGCCTGTACGGAGGGACCAATTACCGTTCGGCCCATTATTCCCTCGACAGTGCGGCGGACACGAAAACCTGGAGCAGCGGCGTTTATTTCGATGGCGATTGGTCGTCGAAGAACGGCTGGGAACTGAGTACGGAAGTCGAGTACAACTTCTTCAAGGGTTTCCCCTCCGGTTACAACGAACCGTACCTGTTGTGGAATTTCGAAATGAGCAAGAATATCAAGCAGTTCTCCATCGGTTTCCACGTGAACGATATTCTCAACAGTACGCGTACCACGCGGCACATCACGACCGACAACTATATCGAGGATTCGATGTACAACCAGTTGGGTCGCCACTTCTTCATCACCTTCAAGTGGAATTTCGGCAAGCTCAACGCCACCCAGAGCCAAAAGGCCAGCCGGGCAGCGCTGAACATGATGTTCTAACAACGTCGATCGCTTCGCTCCGCTCGCTTTCGCCCACTATCTATCGTTGGAGCCAGGTCAAGGCTTCTTCCAGGGGGTGGTCTGTTGGTACGTCGGGTTCGATGGGATCGTCGCAGAAGATTTCACCCGTGCGGGCCATGTCGCAGCTGATTGTCAACACGAGTTGCGAGCCATCGGGCATCGGGAAAGGCGAATTGGCCGAAGCATAGCCGGCTGTGGGTGCGCCGAAAGTGCGAGCATTTTCCAATCCTCTGAAACAGAGGAGGGTGGCTTCGCCGGAACTGCCTGTCCAATCATCGGTCAGCAGGGCAATAGGGCAAGTGATGGCAGTCCCGGACTCGATGCCGACGTTCCGCAGGACAAAATCTTTCGTCACGGGCATCGTGAACTTGCGGCTCTTGAAGCGCAGGATATAGTCGTCGGGCAAGAAACGGTGAACGGCCGCGATCATCGGATACATATTGCCGCCCGTGTTGCCACGCAGGTCGATGATGACGCCTTTCAGGCTTTCAGCCTCCGGCAGGGCGTCGAGTACCGTGTGGGCATAGCGCAGGTTCTCGTCTTTTGTCTGGCCGCTGAATGCCGGCAGTGTAATCAGCAGGATGCCGTCTCCACAAGGCTTTACGGAAGGCTCTGTCACCTTATCCTCGGCCGCACTCTCTTCCTGCCTTTCTACCGTAAAGATGAAGGAGTGCTTTCCGCCGGCTACTTTCAAAGCCTCTCGGGTGACCTCATAGGCCTCCTCCTTTGTGGCCGGCCTGGCCGCCAGCGCCTTGGCCTTCGCCTCTTCCCAGGCAGGCCCTTCGGCAAACAGGCATTTGCGATCCATCAGCTTGACGGCTTTTTTTACATACTGCTGCTCCGGCGATCCGCAGCCGGCAATCGTCAGACTGGCCATCGTGAGGGCCAGGATTAGGGTAAGAGATTTCATAGGATAGGATTATCGTTGTTTGCGCGATACGTGCGACCGTCTTTAGGATGACAAAAATACGTAAAAGTCCCCGCTTCGGCAAGGATTCCGTTCCCGGAACGGGATTCAACACGGCCACAGAGGGTTTTAACTTTGGCGGATAGGACTTCTGTGTGTAACTTTGCAAAGGTAAAACCATTAAACCCATTATCATGAAAGATAAAGCTTATAGGGTGGCAGGCTTCCTGCTCCTTTCGTCCGTGCTTCTTTTCGTGGGGGCATGCGCTTCCGAGAAGCCCTGCACCATTCGGGGTACCGTCACCGTGCCGGATCCGGACCAGACATATTTTGCCATTCTCGTGTGCGGCGGCAGCGATGTAGATACGTGTCAGGTCGTGGACGGGGCCTATACGCTCCGGACGCGGCGGGATCCGCGCGTCCAGCAGCGGATCCGCTTCGTCGATGCGGCGGGGTCCGAGGTGGGTGACGGTGGCCTTTTCGACATGATGGAGATCGTGGCCGATACCCGGAAAATGACGGTCGATTTCGACAAACATACGGCTTCCGGAAGTCCGCTGACTTCCGCGATGAACAACCTGATCAAGGAGACGTACCAGATTATGGAAGGGCCAGGCCCGGAGATGGATGAAATGATAGCGGCCTCCGAAGCGGGGGATGCGCAGAAAATGGAAGAACTCTCCAACCGTTCACGCCAAAGGTTGGATTCCGTGCTGCGCGTGTATTATCTTGCCCATCCCGACGATGCCGTGGGTATCCAGACCATGATCTTATGGGCCTTTTCGGCTCCATACGAAGAGCTGAAAGAGATGATTGCGCTTGGCGGCGACTGTATCCGGGAGGATCCGACCATTGCCATGATAGTGGCCTACAGGGACGCTGAAAACCAGGAAGACGGTAAAGCGGAATGGGTCACAGTCGGTCCCGGTGGCAGCGTGGTGTCGCGGGAGGAATGTCAAGCAGTCGCTCGTTTTGAGGAGGTGACGGGGCAGGGGCAGTATGTCATGCTCGACTTCTGGGGAAGCTGGTGCGCACCTTGCCGGGAAGAGATTCCAAATGTCATCCGTCTGAACGACAAATACGCCGGGAAAGGTCTGAAGGTGATAGGCATCACGGTCCGGGACCAACCGGAGAGCTCGCTGGCAGCCATTGCCGAACTGAAGATTGATTACGACCAGCTTTTCGACCTGGAGGGCGTCCTCTGTAACCGCCTCCAGATTGAGGGTGTCCCGCATTTCTTCCTCCTCGACCCCCAGGGCGAAATCGTCCTTCAGGGCCACCACAATCTCGACGAATTCGACGAATACCTGCAGCAGCATCTGCGCTAGCCCGCCGCACAGGAATCAGCGCAGCGATTGAACCGATTCCCGATACTTCCGGGAGATGGGAAGTGAGGTGCCGGCCGCGATGAGCGAGTCGGCACCGATTTGTGAGATGGCGGAGCGTTGGACGAGATAGGAGCGGTGAATGCGCACGAAGTCAGGACCCAGCAGCGACTCCCACTGGGCGATGCCAGTCCTGTTCCGGAACCGGCGTCCTCCAGTCGCGAATACAGTCACTTCCTTGTCATTCGACTCAATAAAAAGGATTTCTTCCGGCAGCAGGCTGACGGGCTTCCTCTCCGAGATGAATCGGACCGGCTCTTTCGCGGCCGGAAACCGCTTTTCCAGCAGGCGGGCCAGTGCCCAGTCGCCGACAAGCAGTAGCGTCAGGATGAGAGAGATAAAAATGGGGTTAAAAAGGGTATTAGGAAACTGCTTGCCATCAACGATGTTGAAAAGCCCGTGCGTATGTTCTCGTAGCCAGAGGATATACAAGTCCGCAGCCAAGACCAAAGCTGTTTCCACCACCAGGATGGCGAGGAAAACGAAACAAGCATTGATGATGCCTTCCCTTCGGTTTTCGAAAGAAATTTTAGAGAAAAAAAAGCGAGCCGCCAGAGCGCCGGGAAGAAACGTCACGCTGATGAGCAAAGCTTCAGGGAAAGAGAAATCCATGCTGACCACCATTGCTGCAATGAGCAGGATGGCAAGCAACCAGGCGATGATGACAATCAGGGGCCTCTTCATGGATGAATCGCTCGTAGTTCTCCTTACTTACAAATATAGAGAATCTTCTCGAGATATGGCCCTCAACGGATCGAAACCGGGGCTTTTAACCACTTTTGCGGGGGATTTGACAGACCAATTTATCAAATAGTCGCCGTACCTTTGTATTCGAGATAGCACGAATAATAAACCATTCAAACCCTCTAGTATTATGATCTTCCTTTCTTCCCTGATGTCCCTTACCTCTTTTCCGACATTGTTTGTCGAAGGCGGTCCAATCAGTATGTCCATTCTCACCATCCTGCTGGTGTGTCTCTTGTTTGCCGCGTGGAAAGCGCCAGCCTGGGTAAAGGAAATCGGCTCCGCCGCACTTGTCTTCAGCATTCTTGCCGTTGCCTTCAGTTGGTACAATGCCGCTTCTGCAGTTGAAGCCTGCAATGGCAATATCTCTCCTGCATTGCTTTGGATTGGCCTCAAATGCTGCATTGTTACCCTCTGCTACGGCCTGATCATCTACCTGCTCTCCCTCGCTATTCGTATTATTCGCAAGCCCCGGTTATAATTCCTTTATAATCAATGAAAAGAATAACTCTTTTTGTATTGGTTCTTTCGTTAGGCTTCACTTTGGCCAGTTGCCAGTCCAGCCAGGTCAAGAAAGAAGCCGTGCATATCGACGCCATCCTCGATGGATTGAAAGACAGCGTAGCCTTTATGACGCTCGAATACGGCTCATGGCCGCCTGTACTTAAGTTTTATCCTGCTGTGGATGGTCATCTAGATTTGTTCCTCCCTGTGGACAATCCCTATTTCGTGACAATCAGAAGTGCCGATTACGCTGACTATATCGGTTTTCCGGCAATCGCAGGAGAAGAAGTCGTCCTGCGGGGGCGTTTTGGCGATTATCAGATGAGTGGCAGCCGTTTTTATCGGGAGTATGCCCTGGTAGCAGATGAAGAGGAAAACGCACTTGACTATATCCTTGCTCATCCGAAGTCGGAAGTGTCCATGGCCCTGCTCTACGGTCTCGAACCGGAACAGATGGAAACCGCCATCAACGCCATCGATCCGAAAGTCAGAAACGGACGACTGAAGCTCATTGCGGATGCATTATTGCGACAGGCACAAAAGGATCTGATTGGCAAGGAGGTCGTAGAAGGCACCATGGCCCCGGACTTTACCCTGCCTGACTTGAAAGGAAAGCCGTTAACGTTGTCAACCCTCCGTGGCAAGTGGATCATACTCGACTTCTGGGGCTCCTGGTGCGGCTGGTGCCTCAAGGGCTTTCCCAAGATGAAAGCCTACTATGAGAAATATGCCGGAAAGTTTGAAATCGTTGGCATTGATTGTTGTGATACCGAGGAAGAATGGAAAGATGCCGTTGAGAAATACGCACTACCGTGGCTTCACGTCTACAACAGCAAAGAGGATGACATCGCTCGCATTTATGGAATTCCGGGATATCCCACCAAGATCGTCATCGATCCCGAAGGCAAAATCAACAAGATTATGGTGGGTGAAAGCGAAGAATTCTACGAGTATGCCGATCAGTTATTCGGACAATCATGATCCGCACCTCCAGTGCTAACCCCCTGTTCGCGAGACGGATGATTCATCCGTCTCGTCCGTTTCGCGAGCGGGAAACCGGCCGGGCGCCGGATCTCGCGCTCGCGAGCCGGACCAAGCAGCGCTTTCATCCGTTTCGCGAGCAAGGGGGCGCCGCAGCCGTCCTTGTCCAGTCCTGGACCTCCTTGTCCGGGCCGTGTAAGGCAGCAGTTACGGGTTTAGGCACAGGCAGCGGCGGAGCTGGGCGTCGGTCGTGCGTTTATGCCGGGAGGCCCATAGGCCTTTCCAGATTCTATTGTACAGATCTGCGCGTTGTGATAGGGAAGCTTCGTAGATGGTCAGTCCCGGATAGTACTTGGGAAGAAGCGTTTCGTCTATCAGGGTGCATAATTCCAGATCACTGATCAGTTGTGGATTGTGCTTGCCGGATTCGTTGCGGAGCAATTGTTCGATGTCCATGCCGGGGACGCCTTTCTCAATCAGTTCAAGCGTGATGACCGGTGAGGAAGACCGTTCTTCCTGCTGTTCTTTCCGGGAGATTTCATCACCGATCTTGTTCATCTGGAAAAGGTAGTTCCGAGATGACACATAGTATGTTTCCACCAGGGTGGTGTCGATGATATCTTCGCGAAGCAATAGGCCTGATGTATCCATCCTGTATCGTTCCGGAAGGGATACTCCTTCCGGGAGGTATTTATACCTTTGGTTTGTCGGCAGGAGCGGCTTGTCTAATTCTTTGCCCAGCAATTTTCGGAAGAAAGCGTTTGATGAGCAGTATGGATAGCCGAAAGGAGAGGGGGAGAGCCCATGGTGAAGGCCCTGTCGGTTTACGTAATTCAATGCCGCAAGCGTATGGTGATAGCCTTCGACTTCCAGACAGTAGGGCTTTCGCTCTCCCAGTTTCCCTTTCCGTTTGTATTTCGTGTTGAAATACCGTACATAGGAGTACCGCATCCTGAAAACGGTCTCAATCAGGCTGTCCGTTTGTACGAGCTGGTGCAGGTGCGTGGTTAACAGACCGTCAGCCAACAAGTTTGAATTGGTCATCAAGGAAGCGAGCGCCAAGGCGTTGAATCCGCGGTTAAAGTCGGCTTCGCTTCGGAACAGGACTTCGTCGTGGGACGACAGACAAAGATGATAGATCTTCTTCATTGCATTTCTTTCTTCCAATCACAGATTCCGTTTCATGTTTCTCCCGCCACGTTGCCCGTCACAGTAGAAATGCTTGCTGCGAAGATAGTGTACGATTGGCCCGATTCCAAATCGAATCGACGGAGCGCGGCAGCGCGAGGGAGGTGAGGGCGTTGACAATACTATTCAAAATGTATATTATTATTTGCATTTTGTAAATAAATATATATCTTTGTGGCAGAAAACAACGAGATTATTTTGCTGCTATGAAAACCATCAAGATGCTTCCTCATTCCTGGAAGATTGTCGGCCGGGTGCTGCTGGCGCTCTGCTTGCTTCTTTTCGTGTCCTGTTTCCGGGCTGTCGTGCACGACATGTTCCTGGTCAATTCTGCGCAGGGATATGATTCCTTCGGCGCCGGCTGGGCGTCTTCGCTGGTCGTTATCTTCTTTTCAATCGGGGTGGTGCTGCTGGCTTTTTCCCAAGAGTATAGGGAAGATGAACGAATTATTCACATCCGCCAGCAGGCGTTGGCCAGGACGGTTATCCTTTATCTCTTTGTCTTGGCACTGAACCTGGTTGCCAATCTGGTCCTGGGGCGGATGCTGAGCATGGATTCATTGGTGCAGGTAATGCTCATTAAGCGCACTTTCCTCTGTGTCCCTGCCTTCATCCTGTACTATCTGCTGATTTTCAAGCTATCTTTGTGGTCGGAGAATAAAAAACTGTCGCGAGATGAAGAATAACATCCGGGTGGAAAGGGCACGGGCCAGGATGTCCCAGCAGGAACTGGCCGAAAAGGCCGGCGTCATCCGCCAGACCATCGCCGCCATCGAACAGGGACGCTTCAATCCGTCCACTGTCCTTGCCCTGAAGATCGCTTGCATCTTCGGCCTGACTGTCGAACAGATATTCGAATTGGAAGACTCCGATTGGGAAAAATAGACGGGGACCTTATGAGACACTTGCCTCTTTTCCTGATTGGACTCCTGCTCCTGATAATCGCCGGCTGCCATCATCCCAAGCCAGCTGACACCTTCGATTACGCCGAGCCAGCCATTCTCACCGGCAAGGTGCTGCACCCCGAGTTCTATCCCAAAACCCGTGAAATCACGGTCGTTCTACCTTTTATTGACGAACGGCAGCCGCAGAAATACGTGGCTCCCATTCGAGAAGACGGGACCTTCAGTCTTGTGCTGTTTCCGTACACCTTTCGCGATGGCTCCATCCAGACTTTTGTCGACCGCTTCGTCATCGCCCCGGGAGACTCCCTGCATGTAGAACTTGATTTTGCGGACCTGACTTATACACATTTCTCAGGTCCCGCCGCCCGTGACAATGACAATCTCGCCGTATTCATGCTTCAGTATTATGGTAACCGCTGGCCGTCCGAATTCAAAACTGGGGAAGATGACCTCCTATATACGGAAGAAGAGATTATGAACGGGGCCGGAATCCGTTCGGAGAGTGAATTTGTGGAAGCGATGAGAGCAGGGCGGCAGGACTATATGGACCGACTGGATGACTTCGCCAGAAAGCAAAAGCCCAGCGAAGAACTGTTGTCGTGGTGCCGCCGGGAAATAGAGATTGGCTATTATAGCCAGCTCATAGACCGTCTGCTCGTCTACCGGTACGAGATGCACTCGGAGACACCACAGGACAAGCTGTTTTCGCGAAGTGCAGTGGAAGACCTCTTCACATACGAAGTCATCAACAGTTCGCAATTTGAACTGGCCGACCGCTATTGGACTTGGCTTGCGCCGTCCATGCATAAAGTTTTTAGAGAGAAGGGTGTGTCCGATACGGGTGAAACATTCTGCCAGGTCGTCCGTGATTCCATCTCCAATCCGTTGCTGTCCGAAATGATCATTGCCCGGACATACTACCGATTCCTGTCCATGAACGATACAGAGTCCTTCGAGAATAATCTTGAAGCTTTCAACGCCTATGTGACGGCTCCTTTCCTGACTGTTCCTATCCAGGAGTATTATACACAGAAGGCCGCTTACAAGCAAGATCCGTCGAAGGTCTCCGATATCATTCTCCATCCGGAAAAACGCAATTCCGACCAGCTGGTCGTGGATGTGGAGCCGCATCCTTTCCTCGACTTGCTCAATGGTTGGATCGAAGTTTCTCCGAATCAGGTGTTATACATTTCCATTGGCGCTACATGGTGTGAACCGTGCATCCTTCAGAAACAAGGCCAGAACCGTCTCATCGAGGAATTCAAAGGCCAGCCCCTGCGGGTAATTTCCATTTATATGGATAAGGATGCCGACAAGCGTCTGCGCCGCGCAGAAGAATGGCTGGGCTTCAAGTTCCGCAGTGAAGAGTACATCCTGAACGAAGAACAGAACAGCGATATGGTTCGCCAATTCATGAAGACGCAGCCGATTCCGTATTTTATCCTGGTCGACAGACAGGGCAGGATCGTCGATTATGGCACGCACCTGCGTGTGGACGGAGAATGGTACGAAAGGACCGCCGGCGTAATCCGTCAGTATTGTTCGCGAAACGGATGATTCATCTGTCTTGTCCGTTTCGCGAGCGGGAAACCGGCCGGGCGCCGGATCTCGCGCTCGCGAGCCGGACCAGACGGCGCTTTCATCCGTTTCGCGAGCAGGGGGACGCCGCAACCGCCGCGGCCTTCTGCATCAACGTGTCGGTCTGGCCGTATCCCGGCGAAACATCCCGGAATCCGATCTGGGGATCGGTCATGTGGACAAAGAGGAATCCCTCCCAGCTTTCGGATGCCGCCGGCCGTTCCTTGCGCGGGATGGTAAAGCCGTCCACTACCTGGCGGTGCTGGTTGTAGACGGTGACTTTCAGGCAGGTTTCGTCGACTTCGATGTTGCAGGCGCAGCTTTGGTCGAGTTCCTTGAGGTCCATGACCTTGGCGTAGCGGGGATTGCCGGTCAGGGATTCGTCGAGCGGGCGGCGTTTGTCGCCGCTGGAGCCCATGTCGAGATAGAATGTGCCGGCCGCGGGGTCTTCCGTCACCTGGTCTCCGTCCATCGCAAGGGTCCGGGAATAGATGTGGTCGTGGCCGCTCAGCACCAGGTCCACCCCGTATTGCCGGAACAGGGACGCCCACTGCGGGCGGATGTTCCGTGCGACGGCAGCATCAATAAGGTCGGAGCCAAACACGGACTTGTGCATGAAGACCACCAGGTACCGGTAGGTGCCCGCAAGATGGTCGAGTGTCTCTGAGAACCAGGCAGCTTGTGCGTCGAATCGGGAGCCTGACGACAGGTTGGAGTTGTTCATGTCGAGTGCCACGAACAGGATGTCGTTGTAATAGAAATAGTAGGAGCTGCCTTTGCTGTCAGGAGCGCCGTTGTCGGGGAAATGGAAGAGATTGACGAAGGTATAAGGCTTGTCATACTGGGGATAATGCCCGTCCGGCGTTTTGTCGGAGGCCCAGTAGGCATGGTCGCCGGGCGAGGCGGCATAGACGAAATCGCGGAAGATGTCGTTATCGAGCAGGAAAGACCATTCATACTCGTTGCCCGCCACATCGATCTGGTCGCCGCTGCAGATGACCAGGTCGGGCGAAGCAATCTCTTTCATCATCTCGACCAGTGGCAGGGTAACAGGATTCTCCCGGTGCTGGAAGTCGGTGAAAACTACGAAGTTCCACGGTTCCTTCTTTCCGGCCGTTTTGAATTGGCGGGCATCGGTCCGGGTCTTGCCGGCAACGATCTTGTAGCGGTAACGCGTGTCAGCTTCCAATCCGGAAATCGTGGCGTAGCACACGTACCGTTCTTTCGTGTAGAATGTAGATTCGGTAGCGGTATTGTCGATGCCGACAGTGCTCCAAATACGGCTTACAGGCTTGATCTTTTCTGCGTGCCTGAAGGTCGTATCATCCGCTTGCGTGACGAGCACATAACTGTCGGGCAGGCTGCAATGGTAATTGACCGTGACGGCGGAAGCGGCGTCTTCGCAGACCGTCGTGACGATGTGGTAGATTTCCGCCTCCGGTCGGGAGCAGGAGCTCCCAACCGCCAGGGTTACCAGCAGGCAGAGCAGTGCGGTGCGCAAGGTACTTTTCATCATGGATTATCGAGGTTGGGTGGTCCGGCGGATGCGGAGCAGGAACCAGACGGACAAGGCCAGACCCAGTACGACGGTGATGACGGATGCTTCGGCACCGAAACTGCCGCCGGTCAGGATTTCAGGGCCTTTGACGGTGGCTTTCAGCAGGGAGTTCCCGGCGTCGCCGCCGGATACTTCGAAACCGAAGATATTGCCCTGCACGAAGTTCCAGGCCCAATGGATGCCGATGGGCAGCCAGAGCGTTCCGCTGTATTTGTAGGCCGCGCCCAGCAGGAGTCCGGCTTCGATGGCGATGGCCAGCGACGACCACCAGCTGGAGCCCGGCTGGCCCAAGTGCATGAAGCCGAAGAGCAGGGCGGATACGACCAGGGCTGCGATGAACCCCCATTTTTCATCTATCCAGCGGAAAAGGACGCCGCGGAAAAGGATTTCCTCTCCGACGGCCACATACAGGAACAGGAAGAAAGCCGTGATGAGCGGGATCGGATCGTCGGTGCGGACGGCGTCGATCCGATAGAGGCCGCACAGCATCATGATCAGCGTCACTGCCAACATGAAGACGGCGCCGATGGCCAGTCCCTTGCCGGTGTCGGCCGGTATTTTCCGTAGTGGGATGTCTTTAGCCGGCTGCTTCTCAAACCATTGGACAAAGACTGCATAGAGGGCAATCATCACGACCGACACGATGATCGACACAAACCACTTGAGGAAATCCGGCTTCACGGCGTCGGACGCCAATTGCGAAAAGGCGTACATTACCAGGGCGAGGATGAAGCTGGCAATCAGCAGCAGCACCCATTTCCAAACAGGCATCGTTTTAATGGACATAGGCGGACGGATTTATCAGTGCTCTCAGGAGCAGCATTTGTTTCAGATAGCAAAGGTAGGGTTTTTCTTGCCGGGTAGCCCAAAAAATGCTATCTTTCGAGAAAAGAACGCCGCTATGAAACGACTATCCTTCCTGCTGCTGACACTGTCCTTTTTCCTGATCCTGCCATCCTGCCGTCCTTCCGGCTCCGCCCCGGCGGAATCGACACTGGAAGCAGGTGACCCGCTGCCGGTGCGCGGGCTGGCCATCGAAGCGCCCAAGCCCGCTGGCATCGACCGTTTCCTGACCTTTGTGGAGGAAGAACTTGTTCCGGCCCATTTCAACCTGCTCATCCTCAGGGTAGACTGGAACTACGCCTACGAATCGCATCCCGAGCTCCGCGACCCGGATCCGCTGACGCGGGAAGATGTGCAGCGCATCGTGGCGCTCTGCCGGAAACACGATATCCGTCTGGTGCCCCAGATCAACCTGCTGGGCCATCAGTCCTGGGCAAAGACCACCCACGCGCTGCTGCGGGAATATCCCCAGTTCGATGAGAACCCTTCCGTCAAAACGGAAAACTATACGCCCTGGCCCAATCCGGAGCGGCTCTACTGCAAGAGCTATTGCCCGCTGCATCCCGAAGTGCACGATGTCGTTTTCGCCGTGGTCGATGAGGTCTGCGATGCCTTCGAGGCCGACGCTTTCCACGCCGGGATGGACGAAGTCTTCTATCTGGGCGAAGAAGAATGCCCGCGCTGCCACGACAAGGACAAAGCGGAGCTTTTCGCGGGGGAAGTGACGCTGATCCACGATCATCTCGCGGAAAAAGGCCGTCAGCTGATGATCTGGGGCGACCGGCTCATCGACGGCCGGACCACCGGCATCGGGGAATGGGAGGCTAGCTACAACGACACCTGGCCGGCCATCGACCTGATTCCCAAAGACGTATTCATCTGCGACTGGCACTATGAACGGGCCGACCTGACCGCCGCCTACTTCGCGCTCAAGGGTTTCCCGGTCGCTACCTGCGGCTATCGCAATCCGGAAGTCTGCCTGCAGCAGATTGCCGACCAACGCCGCTTCCGGCGCCAGTCCGCCCCGGCGGCCGCCGAGCGCTTCCAGGGCTACATCCACACCATCTGGTCGGGCAACGCCAACTTCCTGGACCGTTACTACACTATCAAGAACGAAAAACCCGCCCCGCGCGGCAAAGCCGGCACTGAAGCCGCCCCGCAGCTCGATGACGCCCGCGCCCTTCTCTCGGTCCTCCAGGCTTTCCGGAAGATGCCTTGAGCGTTGTCCCCTTTTTTTTCTTGCCCCTTTTCCGCTGCAACGGACGCAACAGTAGGTCAGTCACTTACGCAAACTGATCCCCTTTGTTTTGAGGGGGATCAGTTTTTATAAAAGGCTGACAGTCAATTGCGTCCGTTGCAGCGGGGAGAGTGGCGGGGGGAGAGTAGCACGCGGAAGGCCGTCAGTCGGAGAGGCGGAAGTCACCGCTGGCGGTGCGGCGCAGGGCGGTGAGGTAGGCGCCGGAGTTCAAGGCGAGGCCGAGGTCGCGGGCGAGGGAGCGGATGTAGGTGCCGCGGGAGCAACGGATGCGGAGGGTAGCAGCGGGACGGGTGCCGTCGCTGGTCGATGACGTGTGATAGTTGTGGACGTGGCGTACCACTTCGTCGACGACGTAGCCGTCGCTTGCCATCTCATTGTGCAAGGTGAAGTTTTCCAGACGGATGTCGAAGATTTCGATGCGGTTCGTCTTGAGTTCCAGCGGTTCGCCGCTGCGGGCATATTCGTAGGCCCGCAGGCCGCCGACGATTTTGGCGGAGAAGACGGGCGGGACCTGGTCCTGCGGGCCGATGAAGGCCGGCAAGGCGTCGAGGACGGTTTCTTCGGTGATGTGGTCGTAGGGGAAGAACTGGTCGATGGGCTGCTCCAGGTCGTAAGAAGCTGTCGTGGCACCGAATTCAACGGTAGCCAGATACTCTTTCTCAGAGGCCTGCAGTACCTCCGCAAGCTTGGTGGCCTTGCCGATGCACACAAGTAGCAAGCCCGTGGCGAGCGGGTCGAGCGTGCCGGCGTGGCCGACTTTCAGCTTGCGGAGGCCAAAGTGTTTCTGCAGGGTAAATTTGCATTTGCGCACGAGGTCGGCGGAAGTCCAGCGATAGGGTTTGTCCAAAGGGAGGACGATCCCGTCGGGATAATCCGCCAGGTCGTGCGAGAGGTGCGCTTCGAAGAAGGCGGGCATGCCTTCTCCGACGGGGCAGCCGTCAAGCACAAGGTATCTTGTCGATGCGGCGCTGGTGTCTTCCACCTTCAAACGGGGTTTCGAGCCAGGTCTTGACGATGAGCCGGGCCATCGTCAGGGTGATGAAACGGGCGGGCATCACCAGCACGTTGGCGTTGTTGTGCTGGGAGATGAGGGCGCCGATGTCGCGGTTCCAGGCCAGGCCGGCGCGGATGCCCTTGTGGTGGTTGAGGGTCATGGCCATGCCGTTGCCCGTTCCGCAGAGGGCGATTCCCTTGTCGACTTCGCCTTTCTCGATGCCCTCTGCCAGGGCGTGGGCGAAGTCGGGGTAATCGACACTTGAGGTTCCATGTGTTCCATAATCCACGACGGAAATCCCCTTCCGCCGCAGGTAGGCGATCAGCGCCTGCTTGTACTCGTAGCCGGCGTGATCCGAAGCGAATCCGATTTTCATAGTTTTTGGTGCCCGGTCAAACCGGGAGTGAAGTCAGGTTGTTTATGTCAATGAAGCGATTCCTTTGTCGATGCGGCGCAGGACTTCGTCCTTGCCCATGAGGGCCATCATTTCGGCGACGCCGGGGCCGACGCTCTTGCCGACCAGGAACAGGCGCAGCGTGTTCATGACCTTGCCCATCGGCCAGCCGTTCTCGCGGATGAGACCTTCCAGCGATTCGCCGACGTGCTCTTTCGTGAAGGGCACAATCGAAGCGATGAAATCGCGTACGCCGGGGATGTGCGCAGGGATGTCGTCTTTCCAGAACTTGGCCACGGCCGCCGGGTCGTAAGCGGCGGGCGCTTCGAAGAAGAAGGCCGTCGCATCGTGGAACTCGGTGGGGAAGTGGACACGTTCGCGCATCAGGTCGAGTACGCCGCCGATGTACGCATCGGAGAATGCAGCCACCCGCTCGCCTTCAGCAGCCCGGAATTCGGCCACCAACTGTGCGGTAGGCCGCATGCGCAGGTACTCCTGGTTGAACCATTTGGCCTTGTCGGGATTGAAGCGGGCGCCCGATTTGATGACGCGCTCCAGCGAGAAGACCTTCACGAGCTCTTCCAGCGAGAAGATCTCCTGCTCCGTGCCGGGATTCCAGCCCAGGAAAGCCAGCATGTTGACGAAGGCTTCGGGATAGTAGCCGTCTTCGCGGTAGCCGCGTGACACCTCGCCTTCCGCGTTGACCCATCGGAGCGGGAATACCGGGAATCCGAGCCGGTCGCCGTCGCGTTTGCTCAGCTTGCCCTTTCCGTCGGGCTTGAGCAGCAGCGAAAGGTGGGCGAAGCGAGGCTGCGTATCCTGCCATCCGAAGGCCTCGTAGAGCAGGTAGTGCAGGGGGAGGGAAGGAAGCCATTCCTCGCCGCGGATGACCTCGGTGACCTCCATCAGATGGTCGTCCACGATGTTGGCCAGGTGGTAGGTGGGCAGTTCGTCCACACGTTTCCACAAAACCTTGTCGTCGAGCGTGTTGCTGTTGACTTCGATGTGGCCGCGGATCAGGTCGTCCATCGCGACGGTCCGGTTTTCGGGAATCTTGAAGCGGATGGTCCAGTCGGTGGTTTCCGCCACGCGCCGGGCCACTTCATCGGCCGGCAGCGTCAGCGAATTCCGGAGCTGTCCGCGCGTCTCCCAGTTGTAGGTAAAAGTCTTCTTTTCCGCCTCGGCAGCCGTGCGGAGCGCAGTAAGCTCCTCGGCCGTGTCGAAGGCATAGTAGGCATACCCCTTCTCGACCAGTTCTTCCGCATACTTGCGGTAGATGCCGCGGCGCTGCGACTGGCGGTAGGGCGCGTGGGGATGCTTCGGCGAAGCCACTTCCACCACGTTGCCAGCCTCGTCCACGCCCTCGTCGGGATAGATGCCGCACCAACGGAGACTCTCGATGATATAGGCCTCGGCACCGGGCACGAAACGCTGGGAATCAGTGTCTTCGATGCGGAGGATGAAGTCACCGCCCGCCTGCTTGGCATAGAGGTAGTTGTAGAGCGCCGTGCGGACGCCGCCCATATGGAGCGGCCCGGTCGGGCTCGGCGCGAAACGGACTCTGCGTTTTCTTTCCATGGTTTATTCGCTTGCGGGGGTTTCCTTGACATTGAGCATACGCTCGCGACGGACGCAGGCGGGCTCTTCCTCCAGTTCCTTGATGAGCCGGACGTCCTCCACGATGAGGGCGGGGATGCCCGTCACGCGCTGTTTGTTGAGCAGCTTGCCGTTGTCCGGTGCGATGGGACGGCCTTTCTTGCGGGTGCGGAACAGGTCTTTGACGTACTTCACGTCGATGCGGTTGCTGCGGTTGATCTCGTTCTCGTCGATGACCGGCAGCTGCCACATCTCGAAGCCCGTGGCGATGATCGTGACGCTGATCTTGTCGCCCATCGTCTCGTCGAACACGATACCGCGCTTGAAATTGATCGTCGCGCCGGTGTACTGCGAGGTGAAGTCCATGATCTGGGAGAGTTCCTCCATCGAGATGCCGTGCTCCTCGTCGGAGCTGGCCGTGATGTTGATCAGGGCGTTCTTCACGCTGCGCAGGTTGAGGTCGTTCAGCAGCGGGGAGTTGAGCGCCTGCTCGACGGCCTTGGTGGCACGGTCCTGGCCTTCGGCCTCGCCGATACCCATGATGGCCACGCCGCTGTTCTTCATCACCTTCTTCACGTCGGCGAAGTCCACGTTGATGTAGCCGCTGCTGGTGATGATCTCGGCGATGCTCTTGACGGCCGTGGCAAGCACCTCGTCCGCCTTGTTGAAGGCCGTGAAGATGTTCATCTTGCCGTAGAGCTGATAGAGTTTCTGGTTGTCGATCACCAGGATGCTGTCGACGTGCTTGCTCAGTTCCTTGATGCCTTCGACGGCCCGGTAGAGCGCTTCCTTGCCTTCATCGCGGAAGGGGACGGTAACGACGCCGACCGTCAGCTTGCCCTGCTCCTTGGCGGTCTTGGCCACCAGCGGCGCGGCGCCTGTACCGGTGCCGCCGCCCATACCGCAGGTCACGAATACCATCTGCGTATCGCCTTCAAAGAGCCGGCTGATCTCCTCGAGCGATTCCTCGGCGGCCTGGCGTCCGACCGTGTAGTCGGTGCCGGCGCCCAGACCCTTGGTCAGGATCGGACCGATCTGGAGCTTGGTGGGTACGGGACTCTTCTGGAGCGCCTGCGTGTCGGTGTTGCACACGACGAAATCCACGTCCTTGAGTCCGAGCTTGTACATATAGGAAACGGCATTGTTGCCACCGCCGCCCACACCGACGACCGTGATGATGTTGCCCCGTTTCTCCCAGCTGGTAGGTATTAAATCTGCATCCATGGCTTAAGCGTTGTCGTTATCGGAAAATAGCATGTCAAAGAAAGTCGGGCCCTTGGGGGCTTTCTCCTTCTCTTTCTTCTTCTCTTCTTTTTCTCTCCTGCGGGCTTCCTTCTCCCGCTCCTTCTCGCGTCTGCGGATTTCGCGCTCGCTGATACGCTGCTCTTCAGGCTCGAACTCAGGTTCTTCCTCGAAGAGCGTGGTATCGGCGGCTTTGGCAGCGGCCTGTGCGGCAGCAGCTTCCTGCTTCTGCTCGATGGCGTGCGAGAGCAGCGGATCGAGCGTTTCCTGCACCAGGCCGACGGCCGTGGCGGCATAGACGTCGAAGGCGTCTTCCACACTGTCCTTGTCGATGGAGGCCGGGGCGGAGAGGCGGATCTTCTGTCCCAGCAGCGCGCTGGCGAGCTGGATCAGGTCTTCGTGATGGCTGGCGCCACCGGTGATGACAACACCGGAGGCGATCTTGCCGGCATAGCCGGACTGCTCGATGATGTAGCGGACGGCGTCGAGGATCTCGCTTAGGCGCGCCTCGATGGTGCGCACCAGCAGACTCATCTCGACTTCACCGTCGGAGGATTCGCTCTCGTTCTTGAGCACCAGTTTCTTGTTTTCCACCGCGTATTCTTCGCAGCAGCGGCCGTGACGGAGCTTGATGGTCTCGGCCCATTCGCGGGTGATGTTGGCCACGGTCTTGATGTCGCCCGTCACCGACTCGCCGCCAAAGGGGATGATGGCTGCGTGGCGGACGATGTTGTCCTTGATGATGGCCACTTCGGTCAGGCCCTTGCCGATGTCCACCATCGCCACGCCGTTCTCCATCTCAGGTTTGGTCAGGACGGCGCGGGCCGATGCGATCGGCGAGAGGATGGCCTTCCCGAGCGTGAGTCCGCAGTTCTCCAGGATGGTGATGCGGCGGTTGAGGATGGTCTTGCGACCGTAGAAGAGCCGGAAGTCGGCGTCGATCTGTCCGCCGACCATGCCGATCAGTTCATCGTGGGTGATGCCGATGCGGTCTTCGGTGCTGTACTTCTGCGGGACGGCCTCGAAGACGGTCTCATCGCCTTCGAGCGAGGCTTTGTACCGGGCCCGGGTGATTTGCCGGACCTCATCTTCGGTGATGTAGGCCTTGGGATCGGTACGGTTGATCTGGCAAGGGAGGTCCTTGCTGTGGAGTACCCTGCCCGAGAGACCGACGGTCACCTCGGTAATCGGTTCGCCAAGCTCTGCTTCGGCCTGCTGGACGAGCGTGCGGACGATTTCCGCGACCTTGAAGTCGTTGACGATTTCGCCCGCTTCGATACCGTTGGAGGGCATGTCGTGATAGCTCACGATCCGCACCCCGTCGGAGGTCTGTTCGCCGACCGCCAGCGCCACCTTGGAGCTTCCAAAATCCAATGCTGCTGCGTATCTGCTCATAGCTGCTTGCAAATTATCTGATTATTATATTTTAAATTGATTGTCTTGTAGGTTTTTCCTTCCAGCTGCGGGGCGATGTTGCGCCACCAGGCGTCCAGTTTTTCGAACTTGGTGACATAGTCGCCGCTGTCCCCGAAGATGATGGCGGGTCCGGCGGAGCGGGTATAGAGCACGATGTCCCCTTCTTCGTTGATGTCCATCTGCGCGATCTCCCGCTTCAGGGCCGGCTTGCTGTCGATGTAGCGTGCGAGGGTCACCATACCCAGCAGCCAGTCACGCTCTTCTTTCGGAGCGAGACCGCGCCATTTCCTGTCAAGCGACAGCGGGATGTGGCCCGTGACGATGGGCACGTCCACGGCATTGGTCACCGGGAAGAGATATCCTTCGGGATCGGCATACCAGCGCAGGGCGGCGTTCTCCAGGCGGATGACCGGCTTGCGTTGGGTGAGCTCCACGGCGAGCGTCTGCTCATCGGCGGCATAGACCTGGGCGCTCATCACCTCGCCGCGCGCGAGCAGTGATTTCTCGATGGAATCGAGATCGATGCGGCAAGTGTGTTTTCCGACGGCGCAGCGGGTGAGGGAATCCAGCACTTCCTGCTTGTCGACGATCGCGCTTTCGAGCGAGTCGAGCAGCACGACCTCGACTTTCCGGCAGTTCGCCTGCGCGCGACCCTGGGCCGACAGCCTGCCCACGAAGTGGAACCAGCAGCCCAGCAGTGCGCCCGAAAGGACGACGATCAGCGAAGTGAGGAGAATGCGTCGGATCATAAGCGGGATTTCAACCAGGTTTCAATGGGTTCGATGAAGCGGTCGACGTCGCCGGCGCCGAAAGTGACCAGGCAGTCGAGATCGCGGCTGCGGAGATGATCCATCAGCTGCTCTTTCGGAATGAGCACCTTGTCCGGGATGGTCACGCGGTCGAAGATGATGTCTGAGGTGACGCCGGGGATGGGTTCTTCCCGTGCCGGGTAGATCGGCAGCAGGATGAGGGCGTCGAGGCCGCTCAGGGCTTCGGCGAAGTCAGGCGCGAAATCGCGCGTTCGGGTATACAGATGCGGCTGGAAGATGCCGGTCAGCCTGCGACCCGGGAAGATGTTGCGCAGGGAACTGATGGCCGCCTTGATTTCGTTGGGATGGTGCGCATAGTCGTCGACGTAGGCGATGCGCGGGGTCTCGATGTGGATGTCGAAGCGGCGTTTCACGCCCTGGAAGCTGGCGAGGGCTTCGCGAATCTTTTCCGGATCGGTCCCGTGCAGCAGGGCGATGGCCGATGCGGCGACGGCGTTCTCGACATTGACCCAGCCCGGAACGCCGACCTTGCAGTGGGCGATGCTTCCGCCCGGGTAGTTGAGCGTGAAGTCGAAACGTCCGCCCGGCAACGGGGTGATGTCGGAAGCGTAGAAGTCGCAGGGTGTGTCGTAAGCATACCGGAAGACCTTGGCACGGGTCTCTTCGAGCGGCACTTCGACGCCTTCTTTGACGATGACTGCGCCGTCGGTGTCGACTTGCGCGGTAAACTGGCCGAAAGCTTCCACCACGTGTGCGTGGTCGTTGTAGATGTCGAGGTGGTCGGCGTCCGTGGCCGTCACCACGGCGATATGCGGATGCAGCTGCAGGAACGAGCGGTCGAATTCGTCGGCCTCCGCCACGAGGACGGGGTTCCTGCTCAGCAGCAGATTGGTATCGTAATTCTTGGAGATGCCGCCCAGGAAAGCGTTGCAGCCTTCGCCGGACTGCGTCAGGATGTGGGCCAGGAGCGTGCTGGTGGTCGTTTTCCCGTGCGTTCCCGATACGGCGAGGCATTCTTGTCCGCGAGCGATTTCTCCCAGGGCTTTCGAGCGCTTGCACAGGGCGTAGCCGTGGCTGCGCACGTACTGCAGTTCGCCCAGTTCCTCGGGGATGGCGGGTGTGTAGATGACGAAGGTGTGCGCCACGTCGGCCGGGATAGCATCCACGTCGTCTTCATAGTGAACGGAAATGCCTTCCTCCTCCAGTGCGTGGGTGAGGGCTGAGGGCGTACGGTCATAGCCCGAGACCTCGTAGCCCTGGTGCTTGAAGTAGCGGGCGATGGCGCTCATGCCGATGCCCCCGATTCCGATGAAGTAGTAGTGGGTGTATGCCATGTCGTTATCCCTTATTTGACCAGTTTAAGGACTTCGCGCGCAATCACTTCGGAAGCGTCCTTGCGGGCGAGCTTGAGAATGTTCTTTTCCAGGTCGGCCAGCCGAGCTTCGTCGGGCAGCAGGCCTTCGACCGTGTCGAGCAGGTTGGCGTCGGCATCGGCGTCGCGGACCATCAGCGCCGCGTCCTTTTCGACCAGCGCCATGGCATTGTGGGTCTGGTGGTCTTCCGCCACGTTGGGAGAAGGAACGAAGATCGTGGCTTTTCCCGCTACGCAGAGTTCGGAGATCGTGCCGGCGCCGGCGCGGGAAACGAGCAGGTCGGCTACGGCGTAGGCCAGGTCCATCCGCTTGATAAAGTCGGTGTAGAACAGATTCGGGACATTGCGGCCCGCCATGAATTCATCCACGCCGGCTTTGTAGTATTTGCCGCACTGCCAGATCACCTGGTAGTCCGCTCCCGCGGCGCGATTCTCCACCCAGTTGCGCATTACGCGGTTGAGGGTGCCGCATCCCAGGCTTCCGCCCACTACGAAGAGTGTCTTCTTGTGCGGATCCAGACCGTAGAACTGGTAGCCCTCCGCACGCTGCTCTGCCGTAGGCCGGGCGATTTCCTTGCGGATCGGGTTGCCGGTGAGCAGGATCCGGTCGGCCGGGAAGAAGCGTTCCATGCCCTCGTAAGCCGTGCAGATGCAGGCGGCCCGCTTGCCCAGGATCTTGTTGGTCAGGCCGGCATAGGAGTTCTGCTCCTGGATCAGGCAGGGGATGCCCCTGTGCGAAGCGCTCCACAGCAGCGGTGCGCTGGCAAAGCCGCCTACGCCGACCGCTACGTCGGGTTTGAACTCCTGGATGATCCTGCCCGCTTCGCGCACACTCTTGCTCACCTTGAAGGGCAGAGCCAGGTTCTTGAGCGAGAGCGACCTTTGCAGTCCGGCCACCGGAAGGCCGATGATCTTGTAGCCGGCCGCCGGCACGCGTTCCATCTCCATCTTGCCGATGGCGCCCACGAAGAGGATTTCCGCTTCGGGGCAGAGTTCCTTGACGGAGTTGGCGATCGAGAGGGCGGGGAAGATGTGGCCGCCCGTTCCGCCGCCGCTGATGATGATGCGAGGTTTATTCATCGGGAGTCGTATAGGTTATATCGGTTGTATCATAGTTATAGGTATCGGTCAACTGGGCGGCTTCGGCCGCGCGCTGGGCACGCTCCTGCGCGTCCTGCTTGTCGAGCTGGCGGTTGACCGAAAGGATCATGCCGAAAGCTCCGCTCAGCACCAGATAGGCAGTACCGCCGTGGCTGATGAGCGGGAGGGTATGGCCGGTAATCGGGAAGAGCCGCACGTTGACCAGGATGTGCAGGAAGGCCTGCGTCGCGATCAGGAACGAGAGGCCCACGATCAGGACGCTTGAATAGGTTGCCTTGCATCGCTGGCACAGCCGGATGCAGCGGAAGAGGAAGATCAGATAGAGCAGGATCACCAGGACCCCGCCGATCAGGCCGTATTCTTCCACGATGAAAGCATAGATGAAGTCGGAGAAGGCCATCGACAGGGAGTAGCGCTGGGTGCTCTTGCCCGGGCCTTTGCCGAAGATGCCGCCCTCGGAGATGGCCACCTTCGCATTCTCGCTCTGGCGGTCCTTGTCCTTGAGTTGCTGGATCTCGCGCTGCGAGAGCCCTTCGAGATTCTCCTCTTCCTTGTCGAAGTGCGCCGTCAGACGTCCCTCCACCGTGCCGAAGCGGTTGAACAGCTTGCCTACCGAGGTTTCGAGTCGCTCGGGGCGGCCGGCGTAGAAGGCGTGGTAGGTCAGGAACAGCAGCAGGACCGCGGCCGCAACGATACCGACCGTGATCATCAGGTTCTTGAAGCTGACGTTCATGAAGAACAGGATCAGGAACGTGATCAGGGCGATCAGCAGGGCGGACGAGAAGCTGTTCTGCATGATCAGCAGGCACACGGCGCCCACCGGAAGCAGGATCTTCAGGGCGAACTGCTTGAAGTCGGCCAGGTCGTCTCCCCAGCGCTCCAGGGCCCTGGCCAGATAGAGGATTACGCCGATCTTGGCGAACTCGAACACCTGGAAGGTATGGCCGGCGATCTTGATGCCGCGGACGGCGCCGTTGATCTCGGCGCGCAGTCCCGGGACGAAGAGCATCAGGAGCATCAGCACGGAAACCCCGTAGAGGACGAACGAGAAGGTGCGGTAGAAGCGAAGCGGAATCAGATAGCAGATGAACAGCGCCAGGAAACCCATCAGCACCGATTTGGTCTGTTCGGCGAAGATGGCGACTTTGCTGATGCCGCGCGAGGAGGCCAGGAAGCTGCTCGACGAGAACACGGCCGCGATCGAGAACATCGCGAACAGCACGACGATGATCCAGATCACACGGTCTCCCTTGAGCTTCCAGAATTCTTTCATGGCCTACAGCTTGCGGACCGCCTCCTTGAACTGGCGGCCACGGTCTTCATAGTTCTTGAACAGGTCGAAGCTGGCGCAGCAGGGGCTCAGCAGTACGGTGTCGCCCGGCGCGGCCAGTTCGGCGCATTTTTGGACGCATTCCCCGGCGGAAAGGGTATCGCAGATGGTCGGTACGATGCTGCCGAAGAAATCGTGGATCTTCTTGTTGTCCACACCCAGACAGACGATGGCTTTGACTTTCTCGCGTACCAGGTCTGCGATCGGCGCATAGTCGTTTCCTTTGTCGGTTCCGCCCAGGATCAGGACGATAGGGGTCTGGACGCTCTCGAGGGCATACCAGGTCGAGTTGACGTTGGTGGCCTTCGAGTCGTTGATATAGAGTACGCCGCCCACCGAGAGGACTTTTTCCATCCGATGCTCCACCCCTTCGAAAGTGGTAAGCGACCGGCGGATGGTCTCGTTGGTGACCTTCATGATCTTGCCGGTGATGGCAGCCGCCATGGAATTGTATACATTGTGGCGGCCTTCCAGCGAGAGTTCGTTCACCAGGATGTCGAACTCGTCGCCCTGGTAGCGGACACGCATCCGGTCGTCTTCCAGCCAGGCGCCTTCCTCCACGATGCCGTTCTGGGTGAACGGCAGTTTCTGGGCCTGGACCACGATCTTGTTGAGCTCGCCGATGGTCACCTCGTCGTCGTTGCAGAAGATGAAGCAGTCTTCGGGACGCATGTTGCGGGTGATGCGGAACTTGGCGTTGATGTAGTTCTGGAAGCAGTGGTCGTAGCGGTCCAGATGGTCGGGCGTGATGTTCATCAGCACGGCGATGTCGGCCTTGAAGTCGTACATGCCGTCGAGCTGGAAACTGCTGAGCTCCAGCACATAGATATCGTGTTTCTCGGTTGCCACCTGCATGGCGTAGCTCTTCCCGATGTTGCCGCCCAGGCCTACGTTCAGGCCTGCGTTCTGCAGGAGATAGTAGATGAGCGAGGTGGTCGTGGTCTTGCCGTTGCTGCCGGTGATGCAGATTTTCTTCGCCGTGTCGTAGTAGCCGGCGAACTCGATCTCGGAAATGACGGGCGTGCCCTGTTCGTGGAGTTTGACCACCAGTGGCGCGGTCTCCGGGATACCGGGGCTCTTGATCACGAGGTCTGCTCCGAGGATACGGTCGGCGCTGTGGCCGCCTTCCTCGAAGGGGATGTCCCATTTCTGCAATTCGCTGCGGAAGTTCTCTTTCAGGGAACCGCTGTCCGACAGGAAGGTGTCGAAGTGCTGGACTTTGGCCAGTACCGCTGCGCCTACGCCGCTTTCGCCGCCGCCGAGAATGACTGCTTTTTTCATGTTTATCGGATTTTCAAGGTTACGATGGTGATGACTGCCAGGATGATGGAGATGATCCAGAACCGGACGACGATCTTGTTCTCAGGCTGGATGCGGTGTGGCGTCTGGATCAGGGCGTCGGGATTCTCCTTCTGGTAGTGGTGATGGAGCGGCGACATGCGGAACACCCGCACGCCCGTTCCGGTTTTCTTCTTGGTATATTTGAAATAGAATCGCTGGATGATGACCGAGAGGCTCTCCACCAGGAAGATGCCGCAGAGGATGGGGAGCAGCAGTTCCTTCCGGATGACGATGGCGAGCACGCCGATGATGCCGCCCAGGGCAAGGCTGCCCGTGTCGCCCATGAACACCTGGGCCGGGAAAGCGTTGTACCACAGGAAGCCCAGCAAGGCTCCCACGAAGCAGCACACATAGACGGTGACCTCACCGATGTTGGGCAGGAACATGATGTTGAGGTATTCGGCGAAGCCGGCGTGGCCCGAAACGTAGGCCAGTACACCGAGCGTGGCGCCCACGATGGCCGAGACTCCGGCCGCCAGGCCGTCCATGCCGTCGGTCAGGTTGGTACCGTTGGAGCAGGCGGTGATGATGAAGATGATCACCAGCACATAGAGGCCGCCCTGCAGTGCCCGGACGAATTGTCCGGAGAAGGGGATCAGCCATTTATAGTCGAATTCATTGCCCTTGACGAAAGGGATGGTCGTGCGGCTGTAGCTCACGCCCTGTTCCGAAGTGAAGTAGAGGGTAAGGCCCACGATCAGACCGAGCAGCACCTGCCCGACGATCTTGTATTTGCCGTTGAGGCCTTCCTTGTTGTGCTTGAATACTTTGATGTAGTCGTCGATGAAGCCCAGGGCGCCAAGCCACACCGTCGTCAGGATCAGCAGCTGCACGTTGGTGTTGGCCAGGTTGCCGAAAAGCAGGATCGGGACCAGGATGGAGATCAGGATGATGATGCCGCCCATCGTGGGGGTGCCTTTCTTCTGGAGCTGTCCTTCCAGGCCGAGGTCGCGGATGGTCTCGCCGATCTGCTTCTTCTGCAGCCGGTCGATGATCTTCTTGCCCACGAGCATCGAGGTGAGGATGGCGATTACGGCGCAGCTGATGGCACGGAACGAGATGTATTGCATCAGGCCGGCGCCCGGGAAGTCGATCCCCGCATTGTTCAGGTATTCAAACAGGTGATAGAGCATGTCCTTTCTCCTTTATTTCATTTCTTCAAAGGTTTCCGCAATCACTTCCTTGTCGTCGAAGTGGGTCTTCACGTCGCCGATGATCTGGTAGTCTTCGTGTCCCTTGCCGGCCACCAGGATGACGGCGCCCTGGGGAGCGGTCATCAGCGCCGTGCGGATGGCTTCCCGGCGGTCGGTCAGGAAGAGGCTCTTCGCACGGGCGGCCGTGTCCATGCCGGCGCGGATCTCACGGATGATCTCGTCCGGATCCTCGTGGCGCGGATTGTCGGAAGTGACCACGACGCGGTCGGCGTATTTGGCCGCAATGGCCCCCATCTCGGGGCGCTTGGTGCGGTCGCGGTTGCCTCCGCAGCCGAAAACGCAGACCAGCATCCGGTCGCGCGCCGTTTCGCGGAGCGTGCGCAGTGCGTTCTCCAGGGCATCGGGCGTGTGGGAGTAATCCACGACAGCTGTCAGGTCGTTGCCGCCGCGCAGGAAGTCGAGCCGGCCGGCCACGGGGCCGAGCGCACTCATCTTGACCAGCACTTCCTCGGGTTTGGCGCCCAGCAGCACAGCCGTCGCATAGACGGCCAGCAGGTTGTAGGCGTTGTGCGCGCCGATGAAGCGGGTCCAGACCTGGGTGCCGTCGATGCTTACGAGCATTCCTTCCAGGCTCTCCTCCACGATCTTGCAGCGGAAATCGGCCATGCGTTTGCAGGCATAGGTCCGTACCTGGGCAACGGTGTTCTGCACCATGACCTCGCCGTTGCGGTCGTCGACATTCACGAGTGCATAGGCGCTTTTCGGGAGATTGTCGAAGAAGCGCTTCTTGCAGTCGCGGTAGGCGGCGAAGGTCTTGTGGTAGTCCAGATGGTCGTGCGTCAGGTTGGAGAAGATGGCGACCTTGAATTCCAGGCCGGCGATCCGCTCCTGGTCCACGGAATGGGAACTGACCTCCATGAAGCAGTAGGAGCAGCCCTTGTCCGCCATCCGGGCGAGCAGGCTGTTGAGTTCGATGGGGTCGGGGGTGGTGTGGGAGGTCTCCAGCCGCTCGCCGTCGATGTAGTTGGCGATGGTGGAGATAAGGCCGCAGCTCCAGCCCAGGTCGGTGAACAGGTTGTAGAGCAGCGTGACGGTGGTCGTCTTGCCGTTGGTACCGGTGATGCCCACCAGATGCAGTTTGCCGGAAGGGTGGTCGAACCAGTTGTCGGCGGCCAGCGCCAGGGCGCGGCGACTGTCGGCTACTTTTACCAGGGTGACGCCTTCCATCGCTTCCAGACCGGGCGTGTCGTTCTGGTAGATGACGGCCGTGGCGCCGGCTTCGACGGCTTTGCCGATGAACCGGTGTCCGTCGGCTTCCGTGCCGGGTACGGCGATGAACAGCGAACCGGGGCGGCAGGTGCGTGAGTCGAAGGTCAGTTCTTCGATCTCGCGTTCCAGGTCACCGCGGGTGGCCACTACATCGATGCCTTGCAATACTTTATTGAGTCTCATGGGTATACTGTTCTTTGAGGATGAGGGTAATCTGTCGGGAACGGGCCGTGTCGCCCGGGGCCGGCGTCTGGCTGGCCACGACACCGTGGCCTTCGAAGGAAACTTCGTAATCCGCTTTCTCGAGCAGGGCGACCGCTTCACGCAGGCCCAGGCCCTTGACGTTGGGCACCAGGCCGAGCCGGATGTCTTCGCGGCCCTGGAGCATCAGGTAGTCGTCGCCTTCGGGCATCGCACCCTTGCGGGGGAGCGGTTCCTGCCAGTCGATGGAGTTGGCGTAGATCTGTTCGGCGACCTGGCGGAACACAGGGCCGCTCCAGGTGGCGCCGTAGAAGTTGCCGAAAGTCGGTTCGGAATAGACCACTACGATCATCGAGTATTTGGGAGCGTCGGAGGGGAAGAAACCTACGAAGGTGGCCTGGTGCATCTTGTGGCCGGCCCGGTCTTCGTAGCGTCCGGTGTTGGGGAACACGATACGGGCTGTGCCCGTCTTGCCGGCTACGCCCACAGGACAGCCCTTGAATACGCGGTAGCCCGTGCCGCCTTCCGATTCAACCACGCCGCGCATGGCCTTCCAGACTTCGTGCGCCGTCTCCTTGCTGCAGACGGTTCCGATCTTCTCGGGCTTGAATTCCTGGAGGATCTGACCATCCTTCTGGTAATTGCGCACCAGATGGGGGCGCATCATCACGCCTTCGTTGGCGATGGCGTTGTAGAAGTTCAGCGTATGGAGCGGGGTGATCTCCACGGTGTAGCCCATGGCTATCTGCGGGAGGTCCTTCATGTTCCAGGCGGCCCTTCCCGTGGTGACTTCCGGATCTTTCAGGTTGGCCTTGGCCATGCCGTTGAGTTCGAACGGGAAGTCGTAGGTGATGCGCCGTTCGTTGGTGAGCTTGTCGAGGAACTCCTTCGGATTCTTGTCGTAGTTGCGGGCTGCCAGGATACGGAACACATTGTTCGAGGAGATTTCAAAGCCGCGCTTGACGGAAATCGTGCTGTAGCGGTCGAGATAGTGGTCCACGAACGGCTTGCCGCCGCCGTAGTTCCAGGTCACGATGGCCGGAATCTCCGTATCGAGGGTGACTTTCTTGTCTTCGAGCAGGGTGGTCAGGGTCGCGCACTTGAACACGGAGCCCGGTTCGCCCTTGCGGCCGATGGCGTAGTTGTAGGTTTCATCGAAACCGCCCTTGCCGTCTTTCTCCAGGTTGACCATGGCCTTGACTTCGCCGGTGGCCACCTCCATCACCACGACAGTGCCGGCGTGTACCTCGGTGGTCTTGCTCAGCACGCTGATCAGGGCGTTCTGCGCCATGTCCTGCATGTCGATGTCGAGGGTGAGCTGTACGTCGATGCCGTCCACGGGCTGGATGGTTTCCCGGTCGGTGTCCACGATCCAGTTGCGGCCTTCGGTCAGGCGCATCGGCTGCAGGCCGTCGGTGCCGCGCAGGATGGTGTCGCAGCTGCCTTCGATGCCGATGGTCGGAATCTCGCTCTGGTCCTTGATGTAACCGAGGGTACGGAAGCCCAGGCGGCCGTAGGGATAGGTGCGGTGGTCGACCTTCACCTCATCGCGTCCGCCGCGGGCGCGGCCTTCACGGAGGATGGGGAAGGAGGAGACCAGTTTCATCTCCTGGTAGGTCAGCAGACGGCGGTTGAGGAACATATAGCGGCGACCGCCGGAAAGGCCTTCCTTGCGGCGTTCCACGATCTCTTTCTTGTATTGGGCGGCTTTCTTGTCCTTGTAGAAGTCGGCCAGGCAGATGGCTAGCGAGTCGATGCCTTTGGCGAAGACGGCGGAGTCGGGCTGGACGCAGTCCATGCCCATGCGGTATTCCGGAATGGAGAAGGCCAGGTAGCGGCCGTCGTCGGCCAGGATGCTGCCGCGGGTGCAGGGGAGGACGTCTTCCCGAACGGTCTTGGTGGTGTAGCTGCGGCCGGGTTTGTGGATGAACTGCAGGTTGATGATCTGCGCGACCGAAACGATCGCGAGCAACACGAAGAGCAGGTAGAAGACGCCGATTTTCTTGATGTTGGCCTGCATTCCGTTATTGTTTTTCAAGGACGATCCGCTGGGCCGGCTCCGTGGGCGCGTGCAGCTGCGAGCCGCTCGCCTTGAGCATGCCGTCGATCTTGGTCCTGTTGTTCATGCCTACCAGGTCGAGGGTGCGCTGCTGGTAGCTGATGCGCAGCTCCTGCAGCGCCCGTTCGTTCCGCTGCACCTGGACGAGGTTCTGTTCCACCATCAGGCTCCAGGCGATGGAGATACAGATGATGACGAAGATGTAGAAAATGAAACCGAGCTGGCGGTCCACACCCCACTCGATCAGCTTGTCTCCACTCAGATAGCTGATCAGTTTGTCAACGATGTGCTTGATTTTTCCGCTCATTTCCGCATGTCACAGCCTCTCGGCCACTCTCAGTTTCGCACTGCGCGCGCGCGTGTTCAAAGAAATTTCTTCCTCGGAAGGAAGAATCGGTTTCTTGGCAACGCGTGTCAGCAGTTTCTGCTGGCAGCCCTCCCTGATTGCGTTCTTGACGATGCGGTCCTCTAAGGAATGGTACGTTATCACGGCCAGCCGCGCTCCTTGCCCAAGCGCCCGCATGGCCCCTTTCATAAACCCCTCCAGGGAAGTCATCTCGCCATTGACTTCAATCCGAAGAGCCTGGTATACTTTAGCCAGATACTTGTGCTCCAAAAATTTAGGCAGAACAGGTGCAATCGCTCTGCCTAAATCTTGCGTGGTCTTCAACGGGCTTCTCTCGCGGCCGCTTACAATCAGTTCGGCCAGCCTCCTGCTGTTTTCTACCTCCCCGTAAAGTCGGAAGATCCTCTCCAGGTCTTCCCCACTATAACTATTTACTATATCCGACGCACTCAGTTGTGCGTGATGGTTCATCCGCATGTCCAGCGGCGCGTCTTCGAATCGGAAGGAGAATCCCCGCTCTGCGGTGTCGAACTGGTGGGACGATACGCCCAGGTCCGCCAGGATTCCGTCCACGGAAGCGCAGCCGTGGTACTTTACAAAGTTGTGCACGAAACGGAAGTCTCCGTGCACCAGGGTCAGTCTCCCGTCGTCGGGCGCATTGGCCAGCGCTTCTTCGTCCCGGTCGAAGGCGATCAGCCTTCCTTTGGGTCCGAGGCGGTTGAGAATCTCGCGACTGTGGCCGCCTCCTCCGAAGGTCGCATCCACGTAGACGCCGTCTTCGCGGATTGCGAGCGCTGTGATGCTCTCTTCGAGCAGGACAGGCGTGTGGTAGGCAGACATGACCGGCGTCCTCCGCTAACCGAGAATCTTTTCGGCCAGCGCGACGAAATCCTCGCTCTTCATTTCCCTGGCCTCGTACTTCTCCTTGTCCCAGATTTCGATCAGGTGGTTGTTGCCCGCGAAGACGACATCCTTGCCGATGCCGGCCTTTTCGAGCAGCGCCTTGGGAATCGTCATGCGTCCCAGCTTGCCGTCAGGCTCTACGTCCGCAGTGCCTCTCATATACTCCCGCCAGAAGGCTGCGTGTTCCGGATTGAAGAAGTTCAAACGGCTTCTGACAGCTTCCGAATCTCTTTCCCACTCATCGTAGGCGTACATTTCGAGGCACTCTGCGAAGAGAGACTTTTTGACTACGAAGCGAAGGTTGGCACCTTCGCCCATACTGGATTTGAAGGCGGCCGGGAAGATCAGCCTTCCCTTGTCGTCGACCTTAGCCTTGTAGCATCCGATAAACTTTGCCATCAAATCCTATATGCGTTTAGTGATGTGTGAAGCAAAGGTATAAATAATTTTCCACTTTCTTACAAATATTTCCAATTTTTTCCACAAAAGTTATCAACAGGCGCAAAAAAAGCGCCCGGCTGATTCGCCGGGCGCCCATAAAGTTTGTGTCTTGCAGGCTTTTACTTCTTCTTCAGTTCGTCGCGGATTTCGCGCAGGAGCTGGATGTCTTCGGGGATGACCGGTTCGGCGGGTGCCGGAGCGGGTTCTTCCTTCTTCTTGTTCAGCTTGTTGATGCCCTTGAGCACGAAGAAGATACAGAGGGCGATGATGCAGAAGTCGACGGCGGCCTGGATGAAGTTGCCGTAGGTGAGGTTGACGGCCGGCTTGATGACTTCGCCGGCGGCGTCGAGCACTTCCTTGCGGAGGGTGACGGCCAGTTTCGTGAAGTCGACGTTGCCGAGGAGGGCACCGACCAGCGGCATGATGATGTCGGCGACCAGCGAGGAGACGATCTTGCCGAACGCACCGCCGATGACCACACCGACAGCCATGTCCATCACATTACCCTTGAGGGCGAATTCCTTGAATTCCTTGATAAGTCCCATAATATTGATGTTTTAGGTTAAAAGTCCCGACGGGTCAGACAAAGGTAATTATTTTTTCCGGATGATGTTCAGGCCGTCGCGCAGGGGGAGGATAAAATTTTCGACGCGCTCGTCGCCGGCCACCAGGTCGTTGAAGGCCTGGATGCTGCGGGTCTGCTGGCTGCGCGGGTCGCCGGTGACGACCTGGCCGTCCCAGAGCACGTTGTCGGCCAGGATCCAGCCGCCGGGGCGGACCAGGTCGATCACAGATTGGTAGTAGGCTACGTAATCCCTTTTGTTGCCGTCGATGTATGCCAGGTCATAGCCGGGTTCGAGCGCCGGCAGGATTTCGAGCGCGTCGCCGATGGCCAGGCGCACGCGGTCCGCGACGCCGGCGCGGGAAAGTCCCTCGCGGATGAGGTCTTCCATCTCGTCGTTGATTTCCAGCGTATCGATGCGGCCTCCGGGCGGCAGGGCTCCGGCCATCCAGAGCGTCGCATAGCCCGAGAAAGTGCCGATTTCCAAAATCTTCAGGGGTTTGAGCATCAGGACGATATGGCGCAGCAGTGCGCCGAGTGTCGGCCCGGCGATCTGTCGGCCGTGGCTCGTCCGCAGCCACGATTCCCGCTCCAGCCACGCGAGCGTCTCGCTCTGCGGCGTCGAGTTCTCCAGCATATAGCGTTCCAGTCCGTCCATCTTATTTGAAGATCAATGTGGAAAGACGTTCTTCGGCAAGCACGTCCTGCGCTACCTTCTGAAGGCTTTCGGGCGTGATGGCTTCGATGCGGCGGCGGACTTCCTCGTCGGGCATTACCTCGCCGAAGACCAGCATGCTCTTGGCCATCGCCAGGGCCTGTGCTTCGCCATTGTCGGAAGAGACGGCCAGCTGGCCCAGCAACTGTTTCTTGGCGGCGCGCAGGGCGCTTTCGGTAAGCGGCTTTTCACGCAGCCGCGCGACTTCTTCGTGCACGAGCGTGATGCAGCGCTCGACGTTGGGCTTTTCGCAGCCGAAATAGATCAGGAAGCTCCCGGCGTCGGCGAACTGGGTGAACGAAGCGTCGATGGCATAGACCAGGGCGTTCTTTTCGCGCAGGCGCTGGTTGAGACGGGAGTTGGCACCGGGGCCGCCGAGCAGGTTGGCCAGCAGGATCAGGTCCATCCGTCGCGGGTCATAGTAGGAAAAGGCGGTGGTGCCGATGATGCAGTTGATCTGGTGGTTCTTCTTGGCCACTTCCTTCTGGAAGCGGGGGCTGGTTGCCAGGGACGCGGCCTCGGGCCGGGCTGCAGCAGGAGCGGGCTGATAATCAGCTGGGATATACTTGGCGACAGCCTGGAGGGCGATCTTTTCGGCCCGCTGGGGCGTGAGGTTGCCCACGATGGCGATGCACATGTTCTCCGGCCGGAAATTCTCCCGGACGTAGGACTGCAGGGCTGCGGAATCGATCTTTTTGAGGCTTTTCGTCGTGCCGAGGATGGGGCGGGCGAGCGGGCTGGGCTCGAAGAGCATCCGCTCGAACTCCTCGAAGATGCACTCCGAAGGAGAATCCTTATACATATTGATCTCGTCGATGACGACACAGCGTTCCTTGTCGAGTTCCTTCTGCGGATAGGTGGAAGTGAAGGCCAGCTCGAAAAGCAGGTCCACGGCCTTGGCCGTGTCTTCCCTCAGGACGGTGGAGTAAAGCACCGTTTCTTCCTTTGCCGTATAGGCATTGAGTTCGCCGCCCAGCATCTCGAGACGGTTGCTGATCTGCTGCGGGGTGCGCCGGGCCGTGCCCTTGAAGAGCATGTGTTCGGTCATATGGGCGATGCCGCTGAAGGCTTCCGGTTCGTTGCGGGTGCCCGACTTGATGGCCAGGGCGGAGTAGGCCACCTGCGACCGGGTACGGCGGAAAGCGAATTGAAGGCCGCAGGCGAAAGTTTTTGTATGAATCATGGGGCAAAAATAGACATTTTATTCGTACATTTGTAGGCTATGGAACAATTCATCGTATCTGCCCGGAAATATCGCCCCAACAGTTTCGAGACGCTGCTGGGCCAGGAAAACATCGCCCGGACGCTCAAGAACTCGATCCAGCGGGGCCAGCTCGCGCACGCCTACCTGTTCTGCGGTCCGCGCGGCGTGGGCAAGACCAGTGCCGCCCGCATCTTCGCCAAGACCATCAACTGCAGCAATCCCGGGCCCGACCTGGAGCCGTGCGGTGAATGTGAATCCTGCCGCTCGTTCGCGGAAGGCCGTTCCTACAGCATCCACGAACTCGACGCCGCCTCCAACAACTCGGTCGACGACATCCGCGCCCTGACCGACAAGGTGCGCATCCCTCCGCAGGTAGGACGCTACAGCGTCTATATCATCGACGAGGTGCACATGCTCTCGCAACAGGCCTTCAACGCCTTCCTCAAGACCCTTGAGGAACCGCCGGCCCACGCCATCTTCATCCTGGCCACCACCGAGAAACACAAGATCCTTCCCACCATCCTGTCGCGCTGCCAGACCTTCGACTTCAACCGCATCGGCATCGAAGACATGGTGCGCAACATGAAAGCCATCGCTGCCAAGGAAGGCGTCACGATGAGCGAGGAGGCCATGCATATCATCGCCCAGAAAGCCGACGGCGCCATGCGCGACGCCCTGACGCTCTTCGACCAGACCGTCGCCTTCTGCGGCAAGGAAGTGACCTACGAGCAGGTGATCCGCAACCTGGGCGTGCTCGACTACGACTACTATTTCAACTTGACGGACCATTTCCTCTCCGGCGACTATGCCCACGCCATGCTGACCTTCGACGAGATCCTTTCCAAGGGCTTCAACGCCCAGAGTTTCATCGGCGGTCTGAGCACCCATTTCCGCGACCTGATCGTCTGCAAGAACGAAGCCTCGCGCACGCTGCTCCATCTGGCTCCCACCGTGGCCAAGCGCTACCTTGAATACGCAAGCCGCTGCCCGATGGGCTTCCTTTTCGAAGCCCTGAGCATCACCTCCAACTGCGAGGCGGCATACAAGCAGAGCGGCAACCCGCGCCTGCTCATCGAGTTCGCCCTGATGAAACTCTGCAATCTCACCGCGAACCTCTCGGCCGGCGCCAGTGCCGCGGAGCCGAGACCGGCAGAACAGAAAGTTGCGGAGCCGAGACCAGCAGCGCCGAAACCAGTGGAGGCAAAACCCGCAGAGCCGCAGCCTGTCGTCAACAGCCCTGCGCCTCAGCCTTCCCGGCCGTCGAAGCCTACGGGCCTGTCGATCAAGGCTATGATGGCCGAAGCAAAGCATGAACCTGTCGCCGCGGCCCAGACGGAAGCCGAAGCCGCAGAAAAACCGGCGCCCGATCCGGCCACGCTCCAGGAAGCCTGGACGGCCCTGGCCGCCAGCGAGGCGAAGATGCCCCGCCTTTCCTCTGCCCTTTCGCAGGCCACACCCACGCTCTCGGACAAGGAAATCCACTTCACCGTGGGCAACCTCGCCCAGAAAGACTGGATCGACCGCAACTGCCGTCCCCGCCTGGAGTCCTTCCTTCAGAAGAAACTCGGCGACGGCGCCATCCGGCTCGTGGTCGATGTCAAGCAGGCCGATGAAACGCCCCGCGGTATGTATATGCCGTCGGAAAAGGCAAAGTATTTGCAGGAGAATTCGCCCGAATTCAATGCACTGAAGAAGGATTTTGAATTGGAAATCAACTGACGATGAAACTGTTCTGTACCAACCTGGTCAAAAAATACGGCAAACGCACGGTCGTCAAGGGCGTGTCGATCGAAGTGGAACAAGGCGAGATCGTGGGCCTGCTCGGCCCCAACGGCGCCGGCAAAACCACCAGCTTCTATATGATCACCGGCCTGATCAAGCCCAATGCCGGCCGCATTTTCCTCGGGGAAGAAGAGATCACCGGCCTCCCGATGTACAAGCGCGCCCAGAAAGGCGTGGGATATCTCGCCCAGGAAGCCTCTGTCTTCCGGACCATGACCGTGGAAAACAACATCCTCTCGGTTATGGAGATGGCCGGGTTTGACAAGGAATACCGCCTCCAGCGGCTCGAGACCCTGATCGAGGAATTCGGTCTGCAAAAAGTGCGTAAGAGCCAGGGCGTACAGCTTTCCGGCGGTGAGCGCCGCCGCTGCGAGATCGCTCGGGCGCTGGCCATCAATCCGAAGTTCATCCTGCTCGACGAGCCCTTCGCCGGCGTCGACCCGATCGCCGTGGAAGACATCCAGCACATCATCGCCAAACTCAAGACGATGAACATCGGCGTGATCATCACCGACCACAACGTCCACGAAACCCTGGCCATCACCGACCGTGCCTACTTGCTCTACGAAGGCTCCATCCTCGAAAGCGGCACAGCCCAGCAGCTGGCCGACAACCCGGAAGTCCGTAAGAAATACCTTGGCCAGAACTTCGAGCTCCGCAAGGCCGTCCTCCACGACCGTCCGGAATAGCGCCCTCGCGCCCTCGCCCTCGCCTGCTCCAGTGCCAGTGCCCTCGCTAGTGCGCCCTCGCGCCTTCGCCTTCGCCTGCCCAAGTGCCAGTGCCCTCGCCAGTGCGCCCTCGCGCCTTCGCCTTCGCCTGCCCAAGTGCCAGTGCCCACTCCAGTGCCAGTGCCTGACCCAGCCCTTGCATCCGCACCCGCTCCGCATCCTCGCCAGCTGGCACTACCCTGATCCAATCTGCCGGTTTTCCTTGCCTGGTTGTCTCTGCCGATCGGCTTCCACGAACAGCCGATCGCCCTCTCCCGATCAGTCTCTCACGTCTTCTTTTTGAGCCTGGACGCTCGGTCCATACTGTATCTATCTCGTGGATTGAGCGTCCGGAAAAGAACGGTTACGTCGCCCTTTTTGGACGCTCAATCTACGAAAAGGCAAATCCATAGCTCGAGCGTCCACCAGCGCGCCGCAATCTTTATCGCCAGCGCGCCGCATCCTTTATCACCAGCGTGCCGCAACCTTTATCACCAGCGCGCCGCAATCTTTATCGCCAGCGCGCCGCAATCTTTATTATGGAGCATCGAGAGGCAGACTCGTGAAACCAATCCGCGACAGTGACAATCATTTAATCCGCAGGTCGACTCCGATGGGAGACGCCCCCTCCCAATAAAACGTTAAACCAATCATTGCCGAGAGCAGGTAAAACCTGCGAGGATTATCGTATATTTGTATCTGGCATTTCGACTGTGGCGGTGGAACGCGGCGGACGAATTGTGCGAAAGATTTGTGTAACCTGAAAAACGAAATGCAATGCGGAAGACCTTTCACATCTCCCTTTCCTCACACAACGAGGTAATGTTTCGGAACGAAGCCGACTTGATCCGCGGCTTCAACTGTCTGGCCCTGGCCATACTGGAAACCGACTCGCGGCTGTTGGCCGACGGTTTCACCACTACGCATCTCCATCATCTGGCGCAGTCCGATGCGCCGGATGAAGTGATGAGACGCTACCGTCTGGCTTTTACTCGCTATTTCAACGCCCGGCACAAGCGGTCGGGAAGGATGGCAGAGAAATTCTGTTTCAAATTGCCGGTGGAAGGTTTCCACCATACAATGGCAGCGCTCAATTACGTGAATCGGCAGGGACTCCATCATGGCCTTGCCGCCACGCCGTTCGGATATCCGTACTGCTCAGCCAATGCCTACTTTTCCAAGCAACTCGGAAAAAACCGGCCTGTTGCCCTCCTGCCCGACTCTCAGCGCTACAAATACCTGCCCCACGGCAACAAGATTCCCGCCTCTTACCGGATGGACACTTCCGGTCTCCTGCTCAGGGAAGACGTCCTTGACGTCGCGCTGGTCGAATCCTACTACATCACGCCGCGGAACTATCTCTATCAGATGAACCGGCTCGGCGATGAGATGTTGCTGAAAGAGCAGCGCGACGAAGAATCCGAATCCCCGCTCATCACGCTGGAACTCATTGAGCAGGGAACGCCGGACTTTGACATTGGCCAACTGTTGCAAAATGGAAAGGGAAGATTCGATCCCACCCTGATTTCCGATCTGGAATTGTGTGCGCTGATCGATGAAACCTGTCTGCCGAAATACTGTCATGGCGTCTCCATCTACGAGACATCTCTGACTCAGCGCGAATTCCTTTATGACCTGATCCGGCGAAATCTATGGAAAGCTCGCCACAAAAGGACGTACGAAGCGCAACTGCGCCGCTGCCTCTGCTTGTAGCTGTGTATGGCTGCGACATCCCTCCGGAAGGGCTTTTTGCGCTGCTTTATTCGACGCTCAGTCAATGGATGTGCTGCCTCGTGGACCGAGCGTCCAAGATTGCCCGCGTAGCACCCTTTATTCGGACGCTCGATCCACGAGATGGATAAACGATGGACCGAGCGTCCAACCAGAACAGACCGGAAGTATTTTTCTTTATCTTTGCGCCCTGTATGACACTGTTTCTGACGGGTAGTCCCACGCGATACGGGGACGATCATTTTACGGACGACAACGGATTTCTCGACGAGATCCGTGCTGCGTTACAGAAGGTTACGGGTGGACGCAGGGCGCCGCGCGTGCTGCTGGTGAGCGCCGCGCCGGACGACCGGGGTTTCACCGATTCCGTGGAAAAAGGAATGGGGCTGTGCATCCACCGCTCCGGCATCGAAACCGCTTCCGTCACGATGCTGGACCGACGTAACGCACACCGGACCGCCGAACTGGTCAGGCAAGCCGACTGGGTGATTCTCTGCGGAGGACACGTGCCCACGCAGAACCGGTTCCTGCACGAGATCGGTCTCAAGGAGCTGCTGCGCGATTTCCCGGGCGTGGTGATGGGCTGCAGCGCGGGCTCGATGAACTGTGCCGACAGGGTGTATGCCCATCCGGAATTCGCCGACGAGGCCATCGACCCGAATTACCGCCGTTGGCTGAAAGGCTTGGGCCTGACCGATATCAACCTGATTCCGCATCTCTATCAGGTGCGGGACATGGAAATGTACGGCAAGCGCCTGTTTGAAGACATCCTTTTCCCCGACAGCTGGTTCCACCGCTTTTATGCCATCCCTGACGGAGGATTTATCAAGATAGAAAACGGGCACAGCGAGCTGCGGGGCGAGGCGTATGTCATCGCCAACGGCTCGATGCACCGCATTTGTGAAGAAAACCAATCCTATCCTTTTATGAACCTGGTATTCATATCCCCTCATTTCCCCCATACCTATTGGCAGTTCTGCGCCGGCGCGAAGCGCAACGGCGTGAACGTGCTGGGTATTGCGGACACGAACTACGAGAATCTCCCGTGGGAGCTGCGCCAGAATCTCACGGATTATTATAAGGTGAACAGCCTGGAAAACTACGACGAGGTGTACCGCGGCGTAGCCTGGTTCGCCCACAAGTACGGCAAGATCGACTGGATCGAATCGAACAACGAATACTGGCTTGAGCAGGATGCCCGCCTGCGGTCCGCCTTCGGCGTGACGACCGGCATCGGCAGCGACCGTGTGTCCGCCATCCGCAACAAGAGCGAGATGAAGAAATACTACGCCCTGGGCGGTATTCCGACCGCCCGGCAGATCAAGTGCTCCGAAGGTCGCGAAGCGGTCAAGGCGTTCACTGCGCAGACAGGCTACCCAGTGATTGCCAAGCCCGACAGCGGCATGGGCGCCTGCGGCACCTTCAAGCTCAGCAGCGATACCGAGCTGGACGCCTGGTTTGACGCCCATCCCGATTATGCCGGCTTTGTCGTCGAAGAGTTCATCACCGGCCAGCTGCTGAGCTACGACGCCATCTACAATTCCCGCCTGGAGCCGGTCTTTGAAAACAACTCCATGTTCACGGAGCCCGTCATGGACATCGTTCACGGGAACCTCGACACTACCTATTGGATCAACAAGACCGTGCCTGCCAAACTGGCCAGTATCGGCCGACGCACCGTCAAGGCCTTCGGTACGCCCAGCCGTTTCGTCCACCTGGAGTTCTTCCAGCTGGACCGCGACCGTGAAGGGCTCGGCCGCAAGGGCGACTACGTCGGTCTCGAAGTGAACATGCGCCCGCCGGGCGGCTACACGCCCGATATGATGAACTACGCCCACTCGACCGACGTCTACCAGATCTGGGCCGATATGGTGGCCTTCGACGAGCGGCGCAAGGATTTCGGTGACCAGTATTACTGCGCATACGCATCCCGCCGCGACGCATACGCGTATGTGCATTCCCATGAAGAAGTGATGGCCCGCTACGGAAACGCCATCTGTATGTGCGACCGCGTTCCAGCCGCCCTCTCAGACGACCTGGGCAATCTGGCCTACATCGCCCGCTTCACCGACCGCAAATCCATCGACCCCTTCTTCAGGTTCGTGACAAAGCGGAAATAAGTCTTCCGAAACCGGATCAGTCGTCCAGGTCGGAGGCTTTGCCTTTGTACTCGGGCGGCCGTTTTTCGAGGAAAGAACGGATGCCTTCTAGGTAGTCGGCGCCCTTGTACACCTTGGTGCGGTAGGCGTTGATGCGTTCGAAGCTTTCCGAAGGAATCACGTTGGAGGCTTTGCTCAGGGTGCGGAACTGGCGCTTGATGGCGCTGATCGACATAATGCTGTTGCGGCGCAGCGGAGCGAGGAACTGCTCTTCCAGCATCTGGTCGAGGTCTTCGGGTTTGGCGACGCGGTTGATCAAACCCACGTTCAGGGCGTCGAGGGCTGTGATGGGCTGGGCCAGGAAGAACATCTCGCGGGCCTTGTTGATGCCCAACTGGTTGATGAAGTGCATGATGCCCGAAGCGTTGTAAGGGATGCCGATCTTGGCGGGGGTGATGGCGAAGGTGGCCGTGTCGGTGCTGACGATCATGTCGCACGACAGGCAGAGGTCGCAGGCGCCGCCCCAGACCGTTCCGTCCACACAGGCGATGACGGGGATCGGGGTATCCTGGACGCAGCGGAGCAGTTTTTCCATCGGAACGTTGTAAGCCAGCGGGTCGTCACCGGTCTGGGGTAATTCGTGAATGTCATGGCCGGCGCTCCATACGCCCTTGTAGCACTGCGCTTTGATGACGATGCCGACGCACTCGTCCTGATAAGCTTTCACGATGGCTTCGGCCAGTTCCCGGCACATCACTTCGCTCAGGCAGTTGAAATGTTCGCCGTTCTGCATTTCGATCAGGCAGATCCGGTCTTGGATGGTGGAGTTGACTAGCATGGTTCCTGTTGGTTTTCGGGTTCGGAGAATGCGCACGCGTCGCAGCCGCCGGGCGGGCAGGTATCGGGGCGGCGTCCTTTCAGGACGGCTTTGGGATTGCGTTTTTTCCAGAGCCGCAGTTCCTCCTCCTTGGCGCAGATGATGCCCTGGCGGCGGAGCTCCTTGTTGTGGGAGATCTCACCGTCGGGGAATTTGCCGTCCTTCTTGACCAGGATGGTGACGGCCATGGCAGCGACGCCCATCGCCAGGAGAAGGAGGGCCAGGAGGAAGGTTGTCATCGGGCGGTCGTACTCAGATTTGTTTGAATTCCGGGACGATGGGATGTTTCCCGACCGTCAGCACGGGCGGGATCTGCAGGACTTTGAAGGCGGCGCCTTTCTTGAGCTTCACGATCCGTTCGACCAGCGCGGCGTCGGTGCCGCGTGCCACGACTTCCTCGGGGGTGAGACCTTCCTCGCAGAGGGCGTGGAGGACCGGGTCGAGCTGCTCGTATTCGGGCAGCGAGTCGGTGTCTTTCTGGTTCGGACGCAGCTCTGCGGATGGGGCCTTGGTCAGGATCGATTCCGGGATCACTTCCTTTCCGTGCAGCGTGTTCTCGTAGTGCGACAGTTCGTAAACCTGCACTTTGTAGAGGTCGGCGATGACCATCATGGCACCGCACAAGTCGCCGTACAGGGTGCCGTAGCCCGTGAAGAGTTCACTCTTGTTGGACGTGTTCAGCAGCAAGGCGTTGAAGCGGTTCGACCAGGTCATCAGGATGGTGCCGCGGATGCGGGCCTGGAGGTTTTCCTGGGCAACGCTCCACTTGCCCAGTTCGAAGAACCGGATCATCTCGATCATCGCCCGCTTGTAGATCTTTTCGATGGGGACGATGTCATAGCTCATTCCCAGATTGTTGGCCAGCTCGATGGAGTCGGTGACCGAACTCAGGGAGGAGAATTCCGAGGGCATCAGGATGCCGTGGACGTTGTCCGGACCCAGGGCGTCGACGGCCAGGGCTGCCACGATGGCCGAATCGATGCCGCCGGAAAGGCCCAGGACGGCCTTCTTCATGCCGGCCGTGGCGAAGTACTGTCTGATCTTGCCGACAAGAGTGTCGTGGACGCCGGCGATGTCGAGATGCGGTTCAAGGATCATGGTTGCGGTTTAGCTTCTGATGAACAGGTCGCTGACCGGTTCGTTGTGATAGATGCGGTCGATTACGTCGGCGAACAGACCGGTCATGGAGAGGACGGTGAACTTCGAGTTGTCCTTGTCTTCCTTGAGCGGGACGGTGTCGGCGACGATGAATTCCTGGATGGGGGAGGCGTAGATCCGGTCATAGGCCGGTCCGGAGAGGATCGGGTGGGTGCAGACGGCGCGGACGCTGCGCGCGCCGCGTTCCATCAGCACCTCGGCGCACTTGGTGATGGTGCCGGCGGTATCGACCATGTCGTCGACGATCACTACGTTGCGGCCCTCGATTTCGCCGATGGCGGTCATGCTGCCCACCACGTTGGCTTTCGAGCGGTCCTTGTGGCAGATGATCAGCGGGGCATTGAGGTGGCGGGCATAGACGTTGGCCTTCTTGGCACCGCCCATGTCGGGAGAAGCGATCGAGAGGTTTTCCAGATTCATGGCCTGGATATAGGGAATGAAGATCGAACTGGCCCAGAGGTGGTCGACGGGGATGTCGAAGAAGCCCTGGATCTGGGCGGCGTGGAGTTCGCAGGTCATCACGCGGTCGCATCCGGCGGCGGTCAGCATGTTGGCCACGAGTTTGGAAGCGATGGACACGCGCGGGCGGTCCTTGCGGTCCTGGCGGGCCCAACCGAAGTAGGGGATCACGGCGATCACCTTGTAGGCGGAGGCGCGGCGGGCGGCGTCGATCATCAGAAGGAGTTCAAAGAGGGTGTCGGCTGGCGGGTTGGTGCTCTGGACGATGAATACCGTGGCGCCACGGACGCTTTCGGTGAACTGCGGCTGGAATTCGCCGTCGCTGAAGACGGTGAGCTCGGAATCGCCGAGCTGGGTGTTGAGTCTTTCTGCTATCTTCTGGGCGAAGGTGCGGGATTCGCTGCAGGCGAAGATCTTCAGTTTGTGATCGTATTCTTCCATGAAGTCGAGAAGTTTTTTATAGGTTGTTGAGGATGGTTCCGATGTAGTCGAGGATCTCCTGGCGGCCCTGTCCGGTCTCGGCCGAGCTGCAGAAGGTGGGCGGGAGTTCTTCCCAGGATTCGAGCAGGGTGGCGGCGTTGCGTTCCACCTGCGCCTTGAGGGCGTTGACGCCCAACTTGTCGCACTTGGTGTAGATCAGGGCGAAGGGGATACCTTCCTCTCCGAGCTCGGTAATGAAATCGCGGTCGATAGTCTGCAGGTCGTGGCGGGCGTCGAGCAGGACGAAGAGCAGGACGAGGTCTTCCGAATGGAGGATGTAGTCGCCGATGATCTCCTGCAGCTTTTCGCGCCCTTTCTTGCCCATCTTCGCGTAGCCGTAGCCGGGCAGGTCGACCAGATACCAGGAATCGTTGATCAGGAAATGGTTGACCAGCTGGGTTTTACCAGGTGTTGAAGAGGTGTGTGCAAGGCCGTTTTGGCCGCAGAGGCGGTTGATCAGGGAAGATTTGCCGACATTGCTCCGTCCGATGAAGGCGAATTCCGGATGACGGGTCTTCGGCTTCTGGTCCGTGTGCTGGCTGCTTCCGGCGAAAAGTGCCTGCTTGATGATCATGGCGACGGAGGATTATTGATGCAAAAGTACGAAATAATATCGAATTTTTACCGTATATTTGTCAACAGTGAATTGTGGATATGGAGGAGAAGAATCCCATCGGCTTACTGGCCCTGCAGGAGCAGGTGAAGCGTCATCTGGAAGACCATTTCTTCGAGTCTGTCTGGCTGCAGGCTGAAATCAGCGAACTCAAGCAGAACCCCTCCGGGCACTGCTATCTGACCCTGGTCGAGAAAGACCCGCGCTCGAACGCCCTGCTGGCCAAGGCGTCGGCTGTCGTCTGGGCCTCGACCTGGCGGATGGTCAAACCGTATTTCGAGGCCCAGACCGGCCGGTCCCTGGCGCCGGGCCTGTCGGTCCTTGTGCGGGTTCAGGTAAGCTATTCGGTCCTTTACGGTCTTTCGCTCGTAATCTACGACATAGACCCGTCCTTTACCGTCGGCGAACTGGAACTGGCGCGGCAGCGCACCATCGCCCGGCTCGAAGCGGAAGGTATGTTCGATATGAACGCACAGCTGTCGCTTCCGCTTCTCCCGCGGCGACTGGCCGTCGTCTCGAGCCCGACGGCTGCTGGCTGGCGCGATTTCCGGCGTCAGCTCGAGGGGAACGAATATGGTTTCCGCTTCCGGCTGCAACTCTTTCCGGCTGTGATGCAAGGCGATGCGGCTCCTGAAAGCATCATCGGCGCCCTCGATCAGATAGCCGCAGAAGCAGATTCCTTCGACGCCGTCCTGATCCTTCGCGGCGGTGGCGGAGCCATGGATCTGGTCTGTTTCGACGACTATGAACTCGCGGTCAACGTGGCGCAATTCCCGCTTCCCGTCCTGACGGGCATCGGCCATGACCACGATTTCCACATAGTGGACATGGTGGCACACACCCACGTCAAGACGCCCACCGCCCTCGCAGACTGGCTCCTCGACCGCTTCTCCGGCGAAGCCTGGCGGCTCGATACCCTCGTCCAGCGGCTCCATCTGGCCGTCCGCACCCACGCCGCAGCGCAGCTCGGCGCCCTTGAATCGCTCAAACTCAGACTGGTACACGCTGCTCTCGACCGGCACGCCGATGCCCTGCATGCGCTCGACCTGCTGGAACGCCGCGTCGAAGCTACCGACCCCCGCCGCGCTCTTGATCGCGGCTTCCTGATCGCCCTCAAAGACGGCCACCGCGCCGACCGCGCAGCCGCCTTCACTCCCGGCGACCGCCTCACCCTCCTCTTCCGCGACGGCTCAGTAGAAGCCGAAGTCAGCAAGGTCAAGCCCGAATGATGACGTAAGAACGCTGCGCTGCAGCAGCGCAGCGTTCTTGCAATAGATAGCGACCGGGGGTTGGATTTATCAGAATTATTCTGTAAATTTGAAAGATTTACAATGGGTTGTCCATGAAAGAGAAAAAATACGAAGAAGTCTATGCCGAACTGGAGGCATTGATTGCCCGGATCGAGGATCCGGAGCGGGATTTGGCGTCGATCGGCGCCGATGTGAAGAAAGCGATGGAGTTGATCCGGTGGTGCCGTGACTATGTGCGCGGCAGCCAGGAAGAAACCGAAAAACTGATGAAGGAGGAAGCCTGATGAAAATATGGAAGAAAGACCCGTGGCTGGAACCGTACGGGAAAATCGTCGAACGCCGTAACCAGCAGATCATCATCCGCAAGCAGGAAATCGCAGGCTACGGGAAACCCTTGAGGGACGCCGTCAACGGCGCAATGTACTATTGCCTGCACCGGGAGTCTGGCGCGTGGGTGTTCCGCGAGTGGGCGCCCAATGCCACGAAGATCTACCTGACCGGTGATTTCAACGGCTGGCGCCGCAGCGACGAGTGGGCGCTCAAGCCCCTCGGCGGCGGGAACTGGGAGCTCCGGGTGCCGGAAGAGAAAATAGCCCACGGCGACCTGTACAAATGGTATGTCGAATGGCCCGGCGGCGGGGGAGAACGCATCCCCGCCTATGCCACGCGCTGTGTGCAGGACCCTGAAAGCAAGGTTTTCTGCGCGCAGGTCTGGGCACCGGAAAAGCCGTACCGCTGGCGGAAGAAGCGCGGTCCGAAGATTGCCAATCCGCTCATCTACGAAGTCCATATCGGCATGAGCTCCGAAGCGCAAAAGGTCGCTTCATTCACCGAATTCCGCGAACAAGTGCTTCCCCGTGTCATTGAAACGGGTTATAATACACTGCAGATCATGGCCTTGCAGGAGCATCCCTACTACGGAAGCTTTGGCTATCAGGTGTCGAATTTCTTTGCGCTGAGCAGCCGTTTCGGCACGCCCGAAGAGTTCAAGGCACTGGTCGATGCGGCCCATCAGGCCGGTATCGCCGTGATCATGGACGTGGTCCACAGCCACGCCGTGAAGAACGAGGTGGAAGGCCTCAGCCGCCTGGACGGCTCTTACACCACGTATTTCCACGAAGGTCCCCGCGGCGAGCATCCCGCTTGGGGCTCGCGCTGCTTCGACTACGGAAAGGGCCAGACCCTGCATTTCCTGCTGTCCAATCTCAAGTACTGGATGGAGGAATACTGCCTCGACGGCTTCCGTTTCGACGGAGTGACGAGCATGCTCTACTACGACCACGGGCTGGAGCGTGATTTCAACGGGTATCCCTGCTATTTCGACGGTGGTCAGGACGAAGATGCGATTACCTACCTGGGCCTTGCCAACGTGCTGGTGCACGAAATGAACCGGAACGCTTTCACGATTGCCGAAGACATGTCGGGCATGCCCGGCCTGGCCGCCCCGCTGCGCGACGGCGGCATCGGTTTCGACTACCGGATGAGCATGGGCGTGGCCGACCACTGGATCAAGTGGATCAAGGAGCGCAGCGACTGGGACTGGAGCATGGGCGAGATATGGTGGGAACTCTCAGGCAAACGGGCCGACGAACGGACCATCAGCTACGCCGAGTGCCACGACCAGGCGCTGGTAGGCGACAAGACGATCATCTTCCGCCTGATTGACAAGGAGATGTACACGGCTATGAACTGTACCTCGCAGAATCTGGTGGTCGACCGGGGCATCGCCCTGCACAAGATGATCCGTCTTGTCACGCTGGCCACGGCGGGCGACGGCTACCTGACATTCATGGGCAACGAATTCGGACACCCCGAGTGGATCGATTTCCCGCGGGAAGGCAACAATTGGTCGTACTTCTACGCCCGCCGCCAATGGTCTCTGGTTGACAATCCGGATCTCCGGTACCGGGGCCTGTGGCGCTTCGAGCAGGCAATGCTCGCGCTGGCGCGGGAGAGTGCTCTTCTGTCCGTCCCGCCCGTCTGCCTGCGCAGCGACGAGGAAAAGAAGGTTCTGCTCCTGGAGCGGGCAGGCCTGGTGTTCGCTTTCAATTTCAATCCGGAACATTCTTTCGACAATTATGGATTCGCCGTCCCGGCTGGCACCTACCAGGTCGTCCTCGACAGCGATGCGAAGGAATTCGGCGGATTCGGCCGCAACGACGCCTCCGTGCGCCATCTGACGCGACCCGAAGCGGGCGCGGACCAGCTCTATCTGTATCTTCCGAGCCGGACGGTTCAGGTACTTAAGAAGATATGATAAGATATCTTAGTTTTTCTTAAATTTGCGCGATTAAACTGTACGTGAGACAATGGCTTATTTGCAATTCAACAAGGCGGAACTCGTGAACCTCGAGTACTCCCTCAAGCGGGAGCTTCTCGCGACCAACCGGGCCGGCGGCTACTGCAACACGACGATCGTGTGCTGCAACACCCGCAAGTACCACGGCCTTTTCGCCGTTCCGATCGAGAAGTTCGGCGGACACCGCTACATGCTCCTGTCGGCACTCGACGAGACCCTGTTTCAGCATGGCATGCCTTTCAACCTGGGCATCCATTGCTATGGCGACGTGTACGAACCCCGTGGCCACAAGTATATCGTGGATTTCGAGATGGATCCCTTCCCGGTGATCACCTACCGGGTGGGCGGCATGCTCTTCAGGAAAGAAATCCTCTTCGCAGCGGGCAGCGAACAGCTGATGATCCGCTACACGCTGCTGGATGCGCACTCCCATACGGTACTCCGGCTCAAACCCTATCTGGCCTTCCGGAGCATCCATGCGCTGACCGTGGCCAATGCGGACGCCGACACCCATTACAAGAACATCGAGGGCGGCGTGTCGTTCTGCATGTACCGCGACTTCCCGGATCTGAACCTGCAGCTCTCCAAGCCCTGCGAATACATCCATGTCCCCGACTGGTACAGGAATGTCGTCTATAAGGAAGAATACCGCCGCGGTTTCGACTGCCAGGAAGACCTGCTGGTCCCGGGCTTTTTCGAGATGCCGCTCAAGAAAGGGGAGAGCGTCGTTTTCTCCGCTTCGACCACGCCCCTTCCGCCCCAGAACCTCAAGGCCCAGTTTACCCGCGAGACCAAGCGCCGGATGCCGCGCGACAACTACGACAACTGCCTGAAGGCCGCAGCCGAGCAGAATTTCGCCGCGAAAGGGAAATTGTCCTGCATCTGCACCGGTTTCTCCTGGCACGAGATCGGCGGCATGCGCGAAACCTGCATCGCCCTGCCGGGCCTGACGCTCTGCAACAAGGGCGACGCCAAGCTGTTCGAGAAGATCCTCTCCGACCTGATCACCGAAAATACCGACGCTTTCCTCCAGGGAAGCAACCAGGTAGAATCTCCGCTCCGCCTGACCGAGGCGGTGCAGCAGCTGGCCCGCTTTACCGGCGACGAGGCAGGTGCCTGGAAGAAATATGGCAAGTTCCTCAAGAAGGTGGTCGAAAGCTACATGGCCGGCCGCCCCGAAGTGAGGCTCCACGACAACGGCCTGCTCTGGGCAGAGAAACCGGGTGTGGCCCTGAGTTGGATGAACGCCTACATCGACGGAAAGCCCGTGACCGAGCGGCGCGGCTATCAGGTGGAGACCAACTGCCTGTGGTACAATGCCGTGTGCTTCGCTTTGGAGATGGAGGCCCGCTATGGGAAACCCGGTGCCTTCACCCGGCGCTGCCAGGAAGTCAAGTCGGCCATCGAAGCCTGCTTCTTCGACCTGTTCTGGGTCGAAGCCCGCAGACACCTGGCTGACTACGTGGACGAGAACGGACAGAATGTCTTTACCCGTCCCAACCAGCTGTATGCCTGCTCGCTGGCCTACAGCCCCGTGTCCGAGGAAGTGCAGGCCGAGATCCTGCACGCCGTCTCACGGGAACTGGTGACCACGCGCGGCATCCGCACGTTGTCGCCGAAGAATCCGCTCTACCGCTCCCGCTACGACGGCAACCAGATCGAGCGTGACACCGCCACCCACAACGGTTGTACGCGCCCCTGGCTGCTGGGTGCCTATGCCGATGCCAGCTTCAAGCTCTTCGGTCCTTCGTTCGTGCGCAAGGCGCAGGAACTGGTCGACGGCTTCCAGGAAGACCTGAACATCCACGGCATCGCGGCCGTAGCCGAGATCTACGATGGCGACCCGCCGTACAACCCGCACGGTGCCATCAACTCCGCGCTCAGCGTGGCGGAGATCCTCAGGGTGAAATATCTGATCAAGCAATATAAGGATAAGGAGGAATCGCTATGAGAGTCCTGATGTTCGGCTGGGAATTTCCGCCCCATATCGCGGGCGGTCTGGGAACAGCCTGCTATGGCATGACCAAGGGCCTGGCCCATTGCGGCGTGGATGTGCTTTTCGTCATGCCGTCCGCGAGCGGTGACGAAGACCAGAGCGCCGTGCGCATCATCAATGCCAGCGACGTGGCCGTCTATGACACGTGCCACGACATCGAAGAGTTCCTCGGAAAGGTCCAGTTCCTGCGCGTGGGCTCCAACCTGCATCCCTACATCGACCCGACCGACTTCACCGAGCTGGTGGAGGAGGAACAGCGCAGCCAGGCCGAGGAATTCAAGTTCTGGTTCCGCCAGAAATACAAATTCTCCGGCAAATACGGCAAGAACCTCATGGAAGAGGTCTCCCGCTACGCCATGGTAGCCGGAGCGATCGCGGCCGAGCAGGAGTTCGACGTGATCCACGCTCACGACTGGCTTACCTATCTGGCCGGCATTGCCGCCAAGCGTGTGTCCGGCAAGCCGCTGGTCATCCACGTGCACGCCACCTCTTTTGACCGCGGCAGCGCCGACAACATCGATACGCGCGTCTATGCCATCGAACGGCAGGGCATGCTCGAAGCCGACAAGGTCATCACGGTGAGTGACCTGACCCGCAACATCGTCATCAACAAATACGGCATCGATCCCGAGAAGGTCGTGACGGTCCACAATGCCGTGGATTTCTCCGGCCGGGAAAAGATTTCGGTCAACCGCGGCGTGAAAGACAAGGTCATCACCTTCCTGGGCCGCATCACCTTCCAGAAAGGTCCCGAGTATTTCATCGAGGCGGCCGCCAAGGTGCTCAAGGTCTGTCCGGACACCCGCTTCGTGATGGCCGGCAGCGGTGACATGATGAACCGCTGCGTCCGCTACGTGGCGAAGCTCGGCATCGCCGACCGATTCTACTTCACGGGATTCCTGCGCGGAGACGACGTCCAGAAGATGTTCGCCCTCTCCGATGTCTATGTGATGCCTTCGGTCTCCGAACCCTTCGGCATCTCGCCGCTCGAGGCGATGAAGACCGACGTGCCGACCATCATCTCGAAGCAGTCGGGCGTGGCCGAAGTGCTCAAGTATGCCATCAAAGTCGACTTCTGGGACGTCAACGCCCTGGCCGACGCGATGTACGGACTCCTCAATTACCCGGCACTCTCCAGTCTGGCCGCGGAGAAAGGCCGCGAGGAAGTCGACAATCTCAAATGGGACAGCGCCGCCGTCAAGGTGAAGCGGGTTTATGAATCGGCCGTCAGCGGAAAATAAAAAAAGTAACGATATGAATAAGTCAGTTTGTTTCTACTTCCAGGTCCACCAGCCCGACCGTCTGCGGCAGTTCCGCTTCTTCGACATCGGCAACGACTACCATTATCTCGACGATTTCTCCAACCGGACCATCGTGCGCCGGGTGGCGGAACGCTGCTACCTGCCGGCCAACTGGCTGCTGCACGACCTCATCCTGCGGCACAACGGCGCCTTCAAGGTGGCCTTCTCCATCTCGGGTGTCGCCATCGAGCAGTTTGAACGCTATGCCCCTGAGGTGATTGACAGTTTCAAGTCGCTCGCCGACACCGGCTGCGTGGAATTCCTGGCCGAGACCTATTCCCATTCGCTCGCTTCGCTCTCCTCGATGACGGAGTTCAAGAAGCAGGTCAAGCAGCACGCCGACCTGACCAAGCGCCTGTTCGGCGTCAAGCCCACCGTGTTCCGCAACACCGAGCTCATCTACTCCGACGCCATCGGCGCCGCCGTGGCCGAGATGGGCTATGGGGTGATGCTGACCGAGGGCGCCAAGCACATCCTGGGTTGGAAGAGCCCCAACTTCGTCTATGTGAACGCCATCAACCCGCGCCTGAAGCTCCTGCTGCGCAACTTCAACCTGAGCGACGACATCGCCTTCCGTTTCTCGAACAAAGCGTGGAACGGCTGGCCGCTGACGGCCGACAAGTTCGCCGACTGGGCCCTCTCCGCCCTGGAGAAAGACGATGTGCTGAACCTCTTCATGGACTACGAGACCTTCGGTGAGCACCAGCGCAGTGCCAGCGGCATCTTCGATTTCCTGAATGCCGTACCTGCCGCGATCCTGTCCCGCAAGCTGGATTTCTGCACGCCTTCCGAGGCCGCGCAGCGCTATCAGCCCGTGGCACCGCTCCACGTTCCGTTCCCGATCTCCTGGGCCGACGAGGAGCGCGACACCAGCGCCTGGCTGGGCAACGAACTGCAGGAGGAAGCGTTCAACAAGCTGTACGCCCTGGAGGCCGATGTTTACAAGACCAAGGACGACAACCTGATCGGTGTTTTCCGCAAGCTGCAGGAGAGCGACCACTTCTACTACATGTGCACGAAGTTCTTCTCCGACGGCAGCGTCCACAGTTACTTCAACCCCTACGACACGCCCTATGAGGCCTTTATCAACTACATGAACGTCCTGGCCGACTTCGAGCTGCGCGTCAATGAAAAACTGAAATCCGCAAAGAAGGCAAAAAACCTGAATTGACTCTATGAATCATGATTTTACGATGCCCGACTACCTGTTCGAGACCAGTTGGGAAGTTTGCAACAAGGTAGGCGGAATCCACACCGTTATTGCCACCAAAGCCCTCTTTCTGGGCACTTCATTCAAGAAAAACCACCATATCCATATCGGTCCTGATGTCTGGCGCGACGTAGACCAGAACCCGGAATTCAAGGAAGATCCGATGCTGTTCCGCTCGTGGCGCATGGCCGCGGCGAAAGAGGGGCTCCGCCTCCGCATCGGCCACTGGAACGTCGCCGGAGAGCCTGTGGCCATCCTGGTCGACTTCACGACCTTCATCGGGAACAAGGACCAGATCCTGACCGAGCTCTGGAAGCGCTTTGGCGTGGACTCCATCAGCGGCGGCTGGGATTATGTCGAATCGGCCCTCTTCGGTTATGCGGCCGGAAAGGTGATCGAGAGTTTCGTGCGCTACAACGTCAAACCGCACGACAAGGTCGTTGCCCAGTTCCACGAATGGATGACCGGCGCCGGCCTGCTCTACCTCAAGATGGCGAATCTCCCCATCGGCACGATCTTCACCACGCACGCCACGGTCATCGGCCGTTGCGTAGCCGGGAAGAACATCCCGCTTTACGACGGACTCGAGAACCTGGACGCTGACCGACTGTCCCACGAGTACGGCGTCGTGGCCCGCCATTCGCTTGAGAAGGCGTCCGCTACGGCTTCCGACGTATTCACGACCGTCAGCCAGATCACGGCCCTCGAGTGCAAGCAGTTCCTCGGCCGCGACTGCGACGTCATAACGCCCAACGGCTTTGAAAACAGTTTTACTCCCGATGCGGAGCACTACGACGAATGCCGCGCTGCGGCCCGCGCCAAACTGCTGGAGGTGGCCTCTGCCATGGCCGGTGAGAACTTCGATGACAACGACCTGCTGGTCGCCATCGGCGGCCGCTACGAATACAGCAACAAAGGTATCGACGTATTCCTCGACGCACTCGGCCGGATCAATGACGGAAAGGGCGCCGGACGCCATATCCTGGCCTTCGTGATGGTCCCTTCGGGCAACAACGGCCCTGACAAGGAACTTCTTGCCAAACTGGGCGGAAGCGCGGGCGCACACACCACCCAGACCACTCACTATCTGATGGATGACTACGATATCGTCATGCGCCGTTTCCGGGAGCTCAAGCTCGACAATAAGCCGGGAAGCAAGGTGCACGTGTTCTTCGTGCCGACCTACCTGAACGGCGACGACGGCATCTTCAACATGCGCTATTACGACCTGATTCCGGGTATGGACCTGACCGTGTTCCCGTCGTATTATGAGCCCTGGGGCTATACACCGCTCGAGTCGCTCGCCTTCAGCGTGCCGACCACGACCACCTCGCTGGCCGGCTTCGGCCTCTGGGTGCGCGAGCACTGTAAAGAGCCGCATCCGGGCATCCAGGTGATCGAGCGCAACGACGCCAACTATGCGGATGTCGTTTTGCAGGTCGCGGACCGGATCGTGGAGGCTGCCGGACTGGATTCCGGCACGGCGGCAGCCTGGCGGCAGAATGCCAAGGAGATTTCTGAAGTTGCCCTGTGGCGCAACAACATCGTCTATTATAAGGAAGCCTATACCGAGGCCATCAGCAAGGTGCAGGCTTCACGCAAGGTCTTTACCGAGATTCCCGACGACCACCTGCATCCTTCTCCGCGGTATGCGGCCGGTCAGCCTTCCTGGTCGAGTGTCTTCATCAGCCGCGAGTTGCCCGAGCGGCTCCGTCCCCTCGACGCCCTGGCCAAGAATCTCTGGTGGTGCTGGAATCAGTCGGCCATCGACCTGTTCAGCGGGATTGATGCCGCGCTGTGGAAACAGACCGGCGGCAATCCGCTCCTGCTGCTCGACAAGATTCCGCTCAAGCAGTACCGCAAACTGGAACAGGATCCTTCGTTCCTTGTCCGGATGGACGCCGTGTACGAGGAGTTCAAGGCCTATATGGATGAAAAGGCTTCCCGCAAGGGTGCCCGCGTGGCCTACTTCTGCATGGAGTACGGTATCGACACGTCGCTGAAGATCTATTCCGGCGGTCTGGGTATCCTGGCCGGCGACTACCTGAAGGAAGCCTCCGATATGAAAGTCAACATGACGGCGATCGGCCTGCTGTACCGTCACGGTTACTTCACCCAGCGCCTGTCGGCCTACGGCGACCAGATTGCCGACTATGAACCGCAGGATTTTACGAAGATTCCGGCTTCCCCGGTGCATGACGCCCAGGGCAACTGGCTGAAAATCAGCGTAGCCTTCCCGGGCCGTAATATCAATGCCCGTATCTGGAAGGTCGAGGTAGGCCGCACCGATCTCTTCCTGCTCGACACCGACTACGAAGACAATCTCCCCGAAGACCGCCAGGTAACCCATCAGCTCTACGGCGGTGACTGGGAAAACCGCCTCAAACAGGAACTGTTGCTCGGTGTGGGCGGTGTCCGCGCCCTGCGCGCGCTCGGCATCGAGGCCGACGTGTATCACTGCAACGAAGGCCACGCCGCTTTCTGCGGTTTCGAACGCCTGCGCGAGTACATCCAGAACGACAATCTTTCCTATCCGGAGGCACTGGAAGTGGTGCGCGCCTCTTCGCTCTTCACCACGCACACCCCGGTTCCGGCCGGACATGACGCCTTCACGGAAGACCTGCTGCGTATCTATATCTCGCACTACCCCGAGCGGATGAAGATCGACTGGAACACCTTCATGGGCCTGGGCAAGATCCATCCCGAGGACCCTGCCGAGAAGTTCTCCATGAGTTTCCTGGCCGCCAATCTCTCGCAGGAGATCAACGGCGTGAGCTGGCTGCACGGCCGCGTGAGCCAGAAGATCTTCGCGCCGATGTGGCCGGGCTACCTGCCGGAAGAACTCAACGTGAGTTCCGTCACCAACGGCGTCCACTATCCCACGTGGACGGCCCCCGAGTGGAAAGAGATCCACGCCAAGGTCTTCGGCAAGGAATTCCAGACACACCACTACGACAAGCGCTGCTTCGAAGGTATCTACGAAGTGCCCGACGAAAAGATCTGGCATACCCGTCAGATACTGCGCAAGCGTCTGATAGACAAGGTTAAGGAAGTAATGGCCGACACCACCCTGACGAGCCACTACTCGCCGCACGAGATCGTCAAGATCCGCAAGACCCTGCGTGACGACGTACTGACCATCGGATTCGCCCGCCGCTTTGCTACGTACAAGCGTGCCACGCTGCTGTTCAGCAATCTGGACCGTTTGAATGACATCGTCAACAATCCGGATCGTCCCGTGCAGTTCCTTTTCGCCGGCAAGGCCCATCCCGCCGACCGCGCCGGTCAGGACCTGATCAAACGCATCATCGATATCTCCAAGATGCCGCAGTTCCTGGGCAAGATCGTGTTCGTGCCGAACTACGACATCTCCATCGCCAAGTTGCTCGTCCAGGGCGTCGACGTCTGGATGAACAACCCGACCCGTCCGCAGGAAGCCTCCGGTACCAGTGGCGAGAAGGCTGTGATGAACGGTGTGATGCACTTCTCCGTGCTGGACGGATGGTGGGTGGAAGGCTACAAGCCGGGCGCCGGCTGGGCCCTGAAGATGGAGCGTACCTACGACAACCAGTCCTTCCAGGATGACCTCGATTCATCGACCATCTACAATATCATCGAGACCGAGATCGTGCCTTGCTTCTACGACAAGGATGCCAAGGGCATCTCCAAGAACTGGGTGGAAACCATCAAGAACACGGTGGCGATGGTGGCCTGCAACTTCACCACCAACCGCATGCTCTCGGACTACTGCAACAAGTACTACGAGCCGCTCAAGGAACGGGCCGAAAAACTGCTGGCCGACGATTTCGCCCTTGCACGCGACATCGCTTTCTGGAAGAAACGCGTCCGCCGCGAGTGGGACCATATCGAAATCGTCTCGTACAGTCGTCCTGAAAACCTTCGTACCACGATGACGCTCGGCCAGGCCTATAACACTGAGCTCAAGGTCCGTATCGGTGACCTCGATCCGGAAGACCTGGGTGCGGAAGTCATCCTGACAGAGCAGAATGCCAAGGGTGAGCACCATATCGTGGCGCTCTACGATTTCAAGTTGGCATCGTTTGAAAACGGTGTCGCCACCTGGCGTGCGGAGATCGTACCGGAGTTCTCCGGTACCTATGAGGCAGCGGCCCGGCTCTTCGCCCGGAACCCCGCCCTGCCGCACCGGCAGGATTTCGAACTGGTGAAATGGCTGTAGCGGCAACCGGTTTTTTCGATGGCGTACATCTGGGTCACAAGCAGGTGATCGGTCAGATGTGCGCCATCGCCCGTCAGCGGGGGCAGGAGAGCCTGCTGGTCACTTTCTGGCCGCATCCGCGCAGCGTACTGCAGCAGGATGCCGACCGGCTGCGGCTGCTGACTTCGCTCCGGGAGAAACGCGAGCGCTGCCTCTCCTATGGCGTGGACCGTTTCGAGATCCTTCCCTTTACCCGGGCTTTCAGCCAATTGGGGGCTGAGGAGTTTGTCCGCGAGTACCTGGTCAAGCAGCTGGGCGTGACGACGCTCATTCTCGGCTACGACCATCGGCTCGGCCACGACAGCTTCGATTCGCCGGAGCAGATGATGGAAGTCGTGGCGCGCTGCGGCGTCGAACCGATACGCGTCGAAGCCTTTTCGGCAGGAGACGGTGCCGTCAGTTCGACGAAAATCCGTGCTGCGCTCTGCGAGGGCGACATCGCTGCAGCCGAGGCCATGCTCGGGTATCGCTACAGTCTCTGCGGCGTCGTGGTGGCCGGCAACAAGATCGGCCGCAAGCTGGGCTTCCCGACAGCCAACATGCAGCTCTACGAACCCCTGAAACTCGTCCCCGCCAGCGGTGTCTATGCCGTATGGGTGGACGTGCTCGGCCAGCGATGCAAAGGGGTCTGCAATATCGGTGTCCGGCCCACCGTAGGGCAGGGGAACGCCCTTACCATCGAGACGCATATCCTCGACTTTGACCAGGATATCTACGGCTTGGACCTGCGCATCGAATTCGTCGCCCGCCTGCGGGAAGAGCGCCGTTTCGCATCTCTCGGACAGCTCAGTGAGCAGCTGGCCCAGGATTGTCAAAAAGCGGTTCAGATAATTGGGTATTAAAGAAAAAAGCCGTATATTTGCACAAAATAACGAACACGGAAAGGGTCCCACAAGGATGGGATTCTTTTCTTTTTAACTTTGTATAAAATGGGAGAATCACATTACGTTACACAAGAAGGACTCGATAAACTGCGCGAAGAACTGGCAGCCATGATCGCCGAGCGTCCCGTCATCTCGCGGGCGATCGCCGAAGCGCGTGACAAGGGCGACCTTTCGGAGAATGCCGAATACGACGCCGCACGCGAAGCACAGGGCATGCTTGAACTCAAGATCAGCAAGATGCAGGACCTGATCGCCAACGCCAAGGTGATCGACGAGTCGAAAATCAATACCGAGACGGTCCAGATGCTGACGAAAGTCAAGCTGAAGAACCTGGGCACCGGCGCTACGGTATCCTACACTTTCGTCGGAGAAAGCGAGGCGAACATCCTGGAAGGGAAACTCGCCATGACCACCCCCATCGGAAAAGCCCTGATGGGCCACCGCAAAGGCGAGGTCGTTCCCGTCACGGTCCCTTCCGGCGTCATCAAGTTTGAAATCCTCGAAATCTCGATCTAGCCATGGCATCCATTTTCAGCCGTATCGTGGCGGGCGAAATCCCGTCGTGGAAAGTCGCCGAAGACGAGAACTACTACGCCTTCCTCGACATCAATCCCCTGGCGGAGGGACATACCCTCGTGATTCCCAAGAAAGAGGTGGACTACATCTTCGACCTTGACGACGAGACCTATGCCGGACTCTGGCAGTTCGCCGCCCGCGTGGCGAAGGCCGTCCGCGCCGCCGTCCCGTGCAAGCGGGTGGGCGTAGCCGTCCTGGGCATGGAAGTGCCGCACGCGCACATCCATCTGGTCCCGCTCCAGACCGAAGGGGATATGGATTTCCGCAAGGAGAAAAAACAGCTTTCCCCCGAGCGCTTCGCCGCCATCGCGACCGCCATTTCCGAGGCATTCAACCAATGAGACCGCTTCCTATGAAAAGACTCTTTTTCTGTCTGCTCGCCCTTGCCCTGGTCGTCACGGCCTGCGACCAGGCTTCGACGGCCCGCATCAGCGCCACCATCGAAGGAGCGCCCAACACCGCCATCGTCCTGGAGAAACTCAATTACAACCGCCTCCAGACCATCGATACGATCCGTACCGACGGTGCCGGCCAGTTCAACTACAAGGTCAGACTCAAGGGCAACGAACCGTATTTCTACTACCTGTATCGCGAAGGAAGCCCCATCGCTTCGCTGATCCTGCTTCCGTCCGACCAGGTCACGGTCGTCGTGCCGCAGGAAGGCCGTTTCACGGTTGAAGGTTCTGAAGAATCCACGCTGTTCCAGGAAGTCAATGAAGCCTATGCCCGGGCTTCCGACCAGATCCGCAACCTGACCGCCAGCATCACGGACGAGACGCCCGAAGCCAAAGTCAAGGAGGTCAACCAGCAGCTGAGCAAGCTGTATATCGATTACAAGCGCAGTGCAATCAAATACATGGTCACGCATCCGCACTCCATCACTTCCGCCGTGATGGCGTTCCAGAAATTCGGAGACGACCTGCCCGTTTTCGGTCAGGAGAGCGATTTCGTGATCCTTCAGGCTGTGCGGGATTCGCTCTCGTCGGTCTATCCGAAATCGGAGTTCCTGACGGCGCTTCGCGACGAGGTCGATTCCCGTGCCCGCAACATGGAACTTTCCTCTCGTCTCGGCGATGTCGTGGTGATCAATTTCCCAGAACTCATGCTCCCCGATATGGAAGGCCAGACCCGCCGGCTGTCCGAACTGGACGGCAAGGTGATCGTGCTTTCGTTCTGGAGCGTGGGGCAGACCGAACATAAACTGTTCAACGTCGACCTGGTCGACCTGTACAAGAAATACCATGCCCAGGGCCTGGAAGTCTATCAGGTGAGCCTTGATATCGACAAGGGTGTCTGGGCCTCGACCGTCCGCAGCCAGAACCTTCCCTGGATCAACGTCAACGACGGACTGGGTGTCGACTCACCCGCTGTGGCTACCTACAACGTCACCCGTATCCCCACCATGTTCGTGATCGGAAGGGACGGTGAGATCCTGGGTACCGACGTGTTCGAGAAAGACGCGCTGGAGCAGATCGTGCGCAAGGCGCTGTAACAGGCGGGGATTCAGAGAACGGCGTGCTTGGTCACGCCGGCCACGAATTCTTTCAGATAGAAGGGTTCAAAGTACGCAATGTCTTTGAACTCTTTTTTTTGCAGGGCTGCCAGCGCCGGTGCGGCCATGGCGGAAGCCATGGGCGGACACTCCCGGAAGGAAGCGTTGGGGTGGTGACAGATGTCCTGGAATTTGCGGATACCCGTGCCGATGAAGAGTACGGTGCCTTCATCGAGTTCTTTCCGGTAGCTGTCGGCATCGAGGATGACGGCTTCGGTGGGACCTGTCTTGCGGGCTGAACCGTCGAAGGGGGCGGCATAGACTTCCATCCTTCGGGCGTCGATCATGGCTATGATCCGGTCGTAAGACCCTTCTGCCTGGCATGCGAGGATCTGGAGCGTATCGACACCGATCAGCGGTTTGCCCGCTCCGAAACAGTAGCCTTTGGCGGTGGATACGCCCACGCGGAGACCGGTGTATGAGCCGGGGCCTTCGCTGACGGCCACGGCGTCGAGGTCACGGCTCTCCAGCCCGGCTTCCCGGAGGACATCTACGATATAGGGGACCAGCATCGAGGACTGCTGGCGAGGCGTTTCGTCGAGGCGGCTGGCCAGGATGGCCTTGCCGTCGCAGACAGCCACGGAACAGCTTTCCGTGCTGGTTTCAATCATCAGGATTCGTTCACTCATGGTGCAGTATCTTGGCGGTCGGTTTGAGCTTCTGTCCTTCTTTGAGTTTCTCGCCGACGGCATCTGTCGGGCCGACGACGACCCGCTGGTCTTCGGAGAGACCGTCCCGGATTTCAATCCGGTCCAGGTCCTGGATGCCGGTGTTCACGCCGACGGCCCTGGCCTTGTCATCTTGATCCACGGTCCAGACGAAAGGGTCTTTGTCGCGAAGGAAGATGCTTTCAAGCGGAAGGGTCATACAGGCGCAGCGCCGGTCCGTGATGATCCGCACGGCGGCCGACATGCCGGGAAGGAACTTCAGCGAGTCGGGCAGCAACTCGATCCGGACTTCAAAGTTAGCAACTTTTGCCGAGTTTGCAATCTGGGTCACCACACCGCGGAATTTCCGCCGCGGATAGGCGTCGATCTCAACCTCGACGCTGTCGCGCGTCTCGATGCGTACGATGTCGCTCTCTCCGACATCGGCCACCACTTCCATCCGGCTGAAATCGGCAATGCGGAACAGCTCGGTACCAGGCATCTGGCTGGTTCCGACGACTCGCTCGCCCTTCTCTACGTCCATGCGGGAGATAATGCCGTCCATCGGGGCGTAAAGGGTGGTTTTGAGCAGGTTCTCCCGGGCTTCCTTGAGTTGTGCCTCGCCGCTGCGGACGGCGAATTCGGCCGCCTGCAGGCCGCTGTGGGCGATGTCGAGTTCTGTGCGGGAGTGCTGGAGCTCGGCAGCTGAAATGGCATTGAGCTCAAACAGGCGCTGGTTCCGTTCGTGGTTGGCCCGTGCCTGGCGTTCTTCCGCCCGCTGCCGGGCAAACTGGGCCCGCAGCGTGCCAAGCGAGGCGCTGGCCTGCTCTACCTGGGAAAGGTAGAGGTCAGGCCGGATCCGGAGGATGAGGTCGCCTGCTTCGACGTGGTCGCCTTCCTTGGCGCAGATTTCCACTACTTCGCCCGAGACGTCGGGCGAGATCTTGACTTCGACGACCGGGCGGACGGTTCCCGAAGCGGGAACGGATTCGACCAGGTCGCGCCGCTCCGGCTGGCAGACCGAAACTTCGGTGCGGGTGTTCCGCCCCGGCCGGATCAGGAGCAGCAACACGAGCACCCCTGCGGCTGCCAGCATCAGTTTCCGGCTTCGGGGCAAGTCTTTGAATGTTTTCATAAGCGATAGCGCTCCAGCAGCTTGAGCTGGAACAGGTATTGCCATTTCGCCTGCAGGTAGTCCGAAACCGCCTTGAAATGATGGTTGCGGGCCAGGATGTAGTCCACGGCCGATGCTGCGCCCAGATTGTATTTGGCCTCCATGACCGCGAGCAGGCTCTCCATGGCGCGCAGGGTTTCTTCGGAAGAGAGATATTGCTGGCAACAGTTGTCCGCTTCTATGGCTGCGCTGCGGATCCGGTCGGCCAGCTGCGTACGGACTTTTTCCACGCCCAGGCGGGCGAGGTCGCAGGCGAGGCGGCTTTTCCGGAGTTGGGAAGCGGCTTGAAAGGCCTGGAATATCGGAATATCGAGCTGGAGGCTGAGCGAAGGGTTCCGGTTCTCGTCAATTTGGGTGCGGAAAGTCTGTTCGGCAGCGCTGCTGTAGTAGGTTCCGTAACTGGCCGAGAGCCGCAGGCTCGGCAGGAAAGCTGCCTGGACCCGTGTCTGCTGGTGGCGCAAGCGTTCGAGCGAAGCCTGGGCACTGAGGAGTTCCGGTGCTTGCCGGATATAGTCGTCCATTTGCGTTTCGGAGATGAGCGGAACACGCGACAGGACCTCTTCCTGCTCGAAGGCGTCACCGGCAACGAATGCCGCACCGGGCGGAAGATTCATCAGCCGTGTCAATGCCAGTGTGGCGGTACGCACCCGGCAGGACGCTTCCACCATGGCGGCTTTTTCAGCAGCTACCTGTGCCTCGATCTCACTCAGGGCTGTCTTCGGCTGGATGCCGGCTTCCACCATCAGGGCCGTGCGCTCCCGCTGCAGGACGATGGCGGAGAGGCTCTCTTCCGTGTAGGAGAGGATCTGTCTGGCCAGCATCAGTTGCAGATAGGCGCGGGTGACGTCGATGGTCAGGGCCTCGTCCTGCGAACGGGCATCCTGCCGTGCGGCCTCGACGGCCTTTTTGGCCGCCAGCCGGCCGTAATGTTGCGCAAAACCTTCGAACAGCGTAGCTGTGGCGGTCAGCGTAGCGCCGGTAGCCTGCGTGAGTTTGTTTTTGATAATCACCAGTTCCTGCATGTCCACGCTCCGGCCCCAGTTGAATTCCTGGGCCACGCCGGCGCGCAGCACGGGCAGGTGACCCGTCTGCATCTGGCGGAGTTCCGCCTTCCGGAGATCGATCTGGATGCGTTGTTCCCGGATGCCGGTGTTGTGTTCCAGGGCATACTGGATGCAGCGCTCGAGCGGCCAGGCTTCCTGTGCTTGCAGCCAGCCTGCCGCGAGGAGGAGTATCAATGTCAGGATCCGTTTTTCCATAGAGAAAAGGGGCTCTCTCGGGAGAGCCCCGGTCTTCGCTTGTCAGGCAGTCGGTTTATCCTTCTTGAACAGGAAAATGGCGCCGATAAAACGTGCGATTACACCCAGGATGTAGCCGATCGTATAGAGGGCGTCCTGTGCTTTTTTGTCCACGCCGCCCCAGACGAGAGCGGCCTCGTTGATTGCTACGGTTCTCATGTCTAGTCCTCCTTTCTTCTAACTGCTTGATCCAAAAAATCCATCCTTGATTCCCTTCAGGAGATTCGGCAGATAATCCGCAATCGTGTCGATCAGGTTGCGGATCTTCTCGAATACCTTGACGAAGATGTTCTTGTCGGTTCCGCCCCGGATCTGGAGCTCGGAAGAAGTCAGTTCTCTCCAACCTCGTCCATACAATAATGTTTCTTCCATCGGTTAGCGTTTTTTTTGTGGTTTCCATCCTTTCAGGTGTCTGGAAATGACCTTTTTCCGTGCGCACGGATATTATTGTTCCTACGATAGTGTCACGATGTGGTCGGCCAGGGCGGCATTGTCTTTCTTGTGGGTGATCATCATCACTGTGCCGCCCTCGTCGCGGAAGCGCCGGACCCGTTCGAGCAGGCAGCGTTGCGATGCCTCATCCAGGGAGGATGTGACTTCATCGAGAATCAGGACCGTCGGCTCCCGGTAAAGGGCGCGGGCCAGGGCGATGCGCTGCCGCTGTCCGCCGGAGAGCAGACAGCCCCGTTCGCCGATCCGGGTGAAAAGGCCCATCGGCAGCTCGCGCACCATAGGACCCAGGTCCAGTTCTTCCAGCAGGCGGACGACCTTTTCCACGTCGGGATCAGGGTCCAGGCACGCCACGTTTTCGAGGATGGATCCGCTCAGGAGCTGCGGCTCCTGCGGGACGATCGATACGAAGCGGCGCCAGGATTCGAGCGAGAAAAGGCGGATGTCGTGCGGCCCGAGCCTTATGACACCGTGCTGGACGGTGTAATCGCGCATCAGCAGGGCGGCCAGCGAGCTTTTTCCGCAGCCGCTCGGTCCCTGGACAGCCGTGATGCGTCCCGCCTGGAGCGTGAGAGAGAAATCCTGCAGGAGCGGGGGCGCTCCGGGATAGGAGAAATCGATATGGTCGAAGATCAGGTCGTCGCCCGCTTTCGGACAGAAATCGCCGATTCCGGTCTCTTCCGGCGGCAGCTGGGTGATGTCGCTGAGGCGCTCCCAGGCGATGCGGGCTTCCGTCAGATTGTCGTTGAGTTTGACAAGGTCGCCGAGCGGCGCGGAAAACCAGGCGGTCAGCGAGTAGAATGAAACCAATGCACCGACCGTAAGGGATCCGGCGAAGATATACATCGATCCGGCTGTCAGCAGCGTGAGCGTCAGCATTTTGGCGATGCCGTCGGCAGCCGAGGCGAAGCCGCCTGCCCAGCGTCCGCCCCGGAAAAGCCTGTGGGCGAGCAGCACATATTCTTTTTCAATGTTACGGAGCAGCCGTTCTCCCTGTCCGAAGTAACGGACCGTCCGGACGGCCGTGATGCCTTCCACGGTCAGCTCCTCGAAGGCGGCGGACTGTTCGATGATGTCTCGGTTTACCCGGGTGTTCACCCTGTCGGCCACCAGATACAGGATCAGGTAGATAGGGATGAATGTCAGCATAAGCAGGGAGAGCCGCCAGTGGGTGGTGAACATCAGGGTAAACGAGACGGCCAGGATTAGGCTGCTGGTCAGGAGGGTCGAAAGGCCGTCGATGAGAAACGACCGGACCTTGGCCGCATCGCTGATCCGGGCATTGAGTTCCCCGGTGCCGCGCCGGGAGAAGAACGAGGCCGGCAGCCGGAACAGGTGTCTGAGGTATCGGAGGATGAGCTGGCTGTCGAGCGAGATGGTCAGCCGGAGGGCGTAGATGACACGTCCGTAGCCGACCAGCAGTGTGCAGAGCATGACGGCGAGCATCAGGATGCCGGTAGCCGCCAGCCCGTGCAGGTCGCCCGCTGGCAGGACCTTGTCGATGATGTGCTGCAGGAAGAGGGCGGTGCAGATGCCGGCCACGATATAGACGACCGAACCGGCCAGCATCAGGACATATTCCTTTCCCGGAATCAGCCTCAGGCAGGAGGTCAGATCCTTCTTCCCGCTGCTCGGGCCCGGCTCCCCGGCAAGGTCCGGGTCCGGAACCATGGTGACCAGGTAACCCGTCCAGGCTTCCCGCAGTTCTTGCGTGGAGATGCGCCTGACCTTGCCGTATTCCGGATCCATGACGCGGGCATATCGGCCCGCCAGACCCTCCAGAACGACGAAATGCAGGTCACCGCGGGCATTGACGATGTGCAGGATGACGGGATCCTGGATGCCGCACAGGCTTTCAAGCTGTTTGTCGTCGGACTTGAAGGCTGCGGCGCGGAAGCCGATCTGCGGGCAGGCGTCCAGGATACCTTTGATGCTGGTTCCCGCGCTGGATGTGCCGGAAGCCTCCCGGATGACCGACAAGGGGATATCTTGTCCGTGGTGTCGTGCCACGGAAGCCATGCAGGCAGCTGCACAGTCGGATACGTCGTGTTGTCTGATGGCTGTTTTCATCGTATTCCAGGTAAAAAGAGGGAGCTCTCCCGCACGTGTCTTCTCGCCCACAAGACCATCTCACGCACGCTCCCTCGCGCTTGCTATATGAATAAAATGACCGACAGGATGGACAGCCCGAGGGTAGCCGCAAGCAGAAATGCATAAAGAAAGCCGGAAGAAGTTCGGGAAAAAGGCAGAAGATTCCAGGCTGCCACATCCTGTTCGGTCAGGCGTTGTATGCTTTGTCCGCGTTCCATTTGCTCGGGTTCTGTTTCCGGGAGCAAAGTTCAGCAGCAAAAATGGATTCGGGCCTGCAGAAAAGCAAAATCTTCGCCGGTGGGCGAAAAAGGAAAAATTTAAATTTCTCCCTTGGAGAAAAGCTCCTTGAAATGCGGGAAGACCTCCTGGGAAAGCTGGAGCAGGGCAGGGTAGAAGCGCGACTCTTCCAGTTTCTCTTTCGGTATGAATTCCAGGAGGTTATTGGCTGAATCGACGAGGTACACGACGACCGAGAGCAACAGGATCGTCAGGATGAACGTCATGACGACGCCGAGCAGTTTGTTGAGCCATCCGAGCAGCGTAATCTTAATAATTTTCTCGATGATCCGGCCAAATAAACTTAATACCAGCGCAACTGCAAAAAAAATCAGGATGAAGGAAACGGCTTTCGCCCAGAATTCCGTCATTTTGACGTGCTCCAGAACCCATTGCGAGACCGGCGTGGCGAAGCGCAGCGAGAGGACGATGCCGAAATAGATGACGGCCAGCGCGACCAGCTGCTTGACCATTCCGTTCTTGATGCCGAAGAAGAGAGCCGGCAGGAAAAAGCATACGATGACGATATCGATGACACCCATAAAGAGAGTTTTTTCTTTGCGCAGCCCAAAATTAGTGAATTATCGTATCTTTGCAAATTCAAAATGATTACAAGCGCACCAAGACATGAGTTTTGCCGAATATAAAAAGCTGGACCTGGTGGCCGTGGGCAATGAGATCCGGGCCAAGTGGGAAAACGATAATACTTTCCGCAACGTTCTGAAAATGAGCGAAGGAGCTCCGAAGTTCATCTTCTTCGAAGGTCCGCCTTCCGCCAATGGAATGCCCGGTATCCACCACGTGATGGCACGGTCCATCAAGGACGCTGTGTGCCGCTACAAGACCCAGACGGGCTATCATGTCGAACGCAAGGCCGGGTGGGATACGCACGGCCTTCCCGTGGAGTTGGGCGTGGAGAAGAAACTCGGCATCACCAAGGCCGACATCGGCACGAAGATCTCGGTAGCCGAATACAATGCCACCTGCCGCAAGGAGGTGATGAAATACACGAAGGAATGGGCTTCCCTCACGGACCGGATCGGCTACTGGGTGGACATGGACGACCCGTATATCACCTACGACAACCGTTACATCGAGACGCTCTGGTACCTGCTTCGCAAGATTTACGACAAGGGCTTGCTCTACAAGGGCTTTACCATCCAGCCGTATTCGCCGACCGACGGAACGGGCCTGAGTTCGCACGAACTCAACCAGCCCGGCTGCTACAAGGATGTTTCCGATACGACCGCTACGGTGCAGTTCGAGGTGGTCCGCGACGCGGCCTCGGAGCGTTTCTTCGTGGACGGCCTGCCTCTCTGCATCCTGGCCTGGACGACGACGCCCTGGACCCTTCCTTCGAACACGGCACTTTGCGTCGGCCCCGACATCGACTACGTGCGCGTCCGCTCAGCCAATCCCTACTCGGGCAAGGAGGCTGTCTATATTGTCGCCCGCGACCTGGTCGGTGCCTGGTTCAATCCCAAGGGCAAGATTCCTTTCGAGGTGCTTGAGGGTTCCTGCAAAGGCCGTGACTTGGTCGGCATCCGCTACAAGCAGCTGATTCCCTGGTTCAAACCGCAGGGCGACGCTTTCCGCGTCATCCCCGGCGACTATGTGACCACGGAAGACGGTACCGGTATCGTCCACATCGCTCCGACCTTCGGTGCCGACGACAAGCGCGTCGCCGCCGCCGCAGGCATTTGCGGCATCCTTCCGATCGACAAGGACGGCAACCCGCAGGCCCAGGTGGACCGCCAGGGACGTTTCTGCCGCCTGGAAGACCTGGATCCCGACTACGTGAAGGAGAATGTGGACCCCTCTTACAAGGAATATGCGGGCCGCTACGTGAAAGCGGGCTACAAACAATACTTCGAGCACGTGGATGAAGAAGGGACGCTCGACATCGACCTCTGCGTGATGATGAAGGCTGACGGTCGCGCATTCAAGGTACAGAAGCACGTACACAGCTATCCGCACAGCTGGCGGACCGACCTTCCCGTGCTCTATTATCCCCTGGATTCGTGGTTCATCAAGGCCACGGCCGTGAAAGACGAGATGGTGGCGCTCAACCGCCAGATCACCTGGCGCCCGGCTTCGACAGGAACGGGCCGTTTCGGCCAGTGGCTGGAGAACATCCAGGACTGGAACCTGAGCCGCAGCCGTTTCTGGGGCACGCCGCTCCCGATCTGGCGTACCGAAGACGGAAAGGAGGAGATCTGCATCGGTTCGGCCGCCGAGCTCTATGCCGAGATCGAAAAAGCCGTGGCTGCGGGTATCATGCCCAGCAACCCGATGAAAGACAAGGGATTCGATCCGAAAGACCCGAGTCTGGAGAATTACGAGCGCATCGACCTCCACCGTCCTTATATGGACCAGATCTTCCTCGTGTCGCCTACCGGCCGCAAGATGGTCCGCGAGAGCGACCTGATCGACGTGTGGTTCGATTCCGGCGCGATGCCGTACGCCCAGGAAGGCCTGCGCAACCTCGGCAGCGAGCGATTCGGCGCCACCGCCGATTTCATCGCCGAGGGCGTCGACCAGACGCGCGGCTGGTTCTATACCCTGCACGCCATCCATACCATGGTCAGCGGGACACCTGCGTTCAAGCGGGTTATCTCGAACGGCCTGGTGCTCGACAAGGCGGGCAACAAGATGAGCAAGCGCCTGGGCAATGCGGTCGATCCGTTCAAGGCACTCGACACCTATGGCGCCGACGCACTCCGCTGGTATATGCTGACCAACGCAGAGCCGTGGGACAACCTCAAGTTCGACGAGGCCGGTGTGGATGAGGTGCGCCGCAAGTTCTTCGGCACGCTCTACAACACCTACGCCTTCTTCGCCCTCTACGCCAACATCGACGGCTGGACGCCTCAGACGCCGGGCCAAGGATCGCTCACTGAGATCGACCGCTGGATCGTCTCCCGCCTGAACAGCCTGATCCGCGATGTTCGCGCCGCTTATGAAGATTACGATATCAAGACGGCGGGCCGTCTGATCGAGAGTTTCGTCTGCGACGACCTCTCCAACTGGTATGTCCACCTGAACCGCAAACGTTACTGGGCCGGCGCCATGACCGCCGACAAACAGGCCGCCTACCAGACGCTCTACGCTGCACTGTACAACGTGGCCGTGCTGATGGCGCCCATCGCGCCTTTCTTCGCCGACCGGCTCTATCTCGACCTGACGGCACCCTGCCATCCCGTGGAGGGCTGTTCAGTCCACTTCGTGCAGATGCCCTCTCCCGATGAAAGCCTGATCGACGCGGCGCTGGAAGAGCGCGTGAGCCTTTCCCAGACCGCGACTTCGATGGTGCTTGCCCTCCGCAAGAAAGTGGGCATTCCTGTCCGCCAGCCGCTGAAGAAGATGGTCGTGCCCGTGATTTCGGAGCAGGTGCGGACCCAGCTTTCCGCCGTGAAAGACCTGATCCTGGCCGAAGTGAATGTCAAGGAAATGGAATTCGTCGAGAATACCGAGGGTATCCTGACCAAGAAGATCAAACCCAATTTCAAGACACTGGGCAAGGTCTATGGCCCGCGGATGAAAGAGATCGCAGCTGCCTTCGCTTCGCTCGACCAGGCGACGATTTCCTCCGTCCAGCGCGCGGAAGCGGCAGGGGAGTCCTATACCCTTTCTCTCCCGGGCGGCGACGTGACGCTCACCCCCGGCGATTACCAGATTTCGTCGGAAGACATGCCGGGCTGGCTGGTCGCTTCCCAGGGCGCCCTGACCATCGCGCTCGATGTCGAACTGACCGATGAACTCCGGAAAGAAGGTCTGGCACGCGAGTTGGTTAACCGCATCCAGAATCTGCGAAAGGCCGCCGGCTTCGAGGTGACCGACCGTATCGAGGTCGTCATCGCACCGAATACCATGCTGCAGGATGCGCTGGAGCGCTTCGGGAGCTATGTTTGTGCGCAGACCCTTGCCCGCGACATCCGATTCGAAGCCGAACCCACCGGAGCGGTCGAGGTCGAATGGGAAGACGGAACCCTCGCAATTGCTGTTGTAAGATTGAAATAAAAAGGTTATATTTGACTGTTGGATTAAAAATTGTCAGCCATGGAAGAGAAGAAAGAAGAAACCGTAGAGAAAGTCCGCTATAGCGACGAGGAGCTCCAGGAGTTCAAGGAACTGATCCTGCAGAAGCTTGAGAAGGCACGCAGGGACTACAATATGCTGCAGGCTCAGATCGACCACAGCAGCAGCAACGATACGGAAGACACCTCTCCTTCGTTCAAGGTGTTGGAAGAAGGCTCCGCTTCACAGGCCAAGGAAGAGGCCAGCCAGCTGGCCGCGCGTCAGTACAAGTTCATCCAGAACCTGGAAGCTGCCCTGATCCGTATCGAGAACAAGACCTATGGCATCTGCAGGGAAACCGGTAAGCTGATTCCCAAGGAGCGTCTGCGTCTGGTTCCGCACGCTACCCTCAGCGTCGAAGCGAAGAACAAGCGGTAACATCCGATGAAAGTCTCAAGAGGCGCGCGGATTACGCTGCTTGTCGTCCTTTTGCTGGTTATCGACCAGGTCATCAAGATCCTGGTCAAGACAAACATGGCTATCGGCGAGAGCATCCATGTTTGCGGCAACTGGTTCCAGATCCTGTTTATCGAAAACAACGGCATGGCCTTCGGCTTGCAGTTCGGCGAGACGTGGGGCAAACTGGTCCTCAGCCTGAGCCGTCTGGTGCTGATCGTCCTGATTATCTTTTACATGCGCCGGCTGCTCAAGAAACCTGAAACGCCGACCGGCGTACTCGTCGGTCTGGCAGCCATCCTGTGCGGCGCCATCGGCAATATGATCGACTCGATGTTTTACGGCATCATCTTCGACTATGCGCCATTCCTGTACGGACGGGTGGTGGATATGTTCTATTTCCCGATCATCGATACGACACTTCCGGCCGGTTTCCCCATCTGGGGCGGCCGTCACATTATCTTCTTCCGGCCCATCTTCAATTTCGCCGACAGCTGCATCACTTGCGGGGCGATCTATCTGCTGTTGTTCCAGTGGCGGTTCTTCGCCAAAAGTGAGGAGAAAGCTGAGAAGGCGGAGAAGGCGGAGTAGGGCGGCTGATGCCTTACTCTCCTTGGGATTGTCGCTGCGCGACATCCCAGCCCGCCTGCGGCGGGCTTTGCAAAGCCCCAAAAGAAATCAGCACCAAGCTAGCTTGGTGCTGATTTCTTTTGGAACTTTGCGGAGAGTAAGGGATTCGAACCCCTGAGGCGTTGCCGCCTAACAGTTTTCAAGACTGCCGCCATCGACCACTCGGCCAACTCTCCGGATGGGAATACAAAGGTAGTAAATAAATCATTTGGTTATCCTCTTGTCCATCAGGGCCAGCGCGCCTGGCAGGACGAACAGGATCAGGAGGATGGCGGCCAGTGCTCCTGCTGAGATACTGCGGAGGATCGAGATGATCATCTCTCCGGAAATGACCAGCGTCATAAGCCAGGGTGCCGCGACCAGGATCATGCCTGAGGTCATGATGGCGTGGATGGCACCGCGATAGGCAGTCGCCAGCGAAGCGCCGCGGTCCATCGTCTTTCGGGCATCACAGTAGTAGTGGGTGAAGAGGATGGAATAGTCGATGGTCGCGCCCATCAGGATGCTCTGCACGATCAAATAGGCCAGGAACAACATGTGGTGGCCTCCCAGTCCACTGACGAATACGTTGAGCCACACGGCCATGAGTACGGTCGGTATCAGCAGCAGGGGTATGATCAACGAACGGAATGTAAGGGCGACGATCAGGAAGAGTGCAGCGATCGTGAGCAAGGTCAGTATCAACAGCTCCCTCGGGAACCCTTCCTTGATTTCCTTGTACATCTGCGAGTGGCCGACCAGGTAAGTCTCACCGCCGAGCGAGGCCTTGCACCGTTCCTGAATATGGTCGATGAAGTCGAAGGTCCGGTCACTCTCTACGGGGAGTCCGCTCGTAATCACGGCCAGTGACCAGGGATCGCTGCGCAGGGCACCCAGTTCGCCTTCAAGCCGCTCCCGGATGCCGGACAGTCCGGCAAGCTGCGTCGAATCGGCGTATTGCCGGATTAGCGGATTCTCAGCGAGCCGGTTCACGTAATCGGCAACCTGCATCAGCGAGAGCCGGGTGCGGGTATCCCTTGCATTCTTGTATCCGTGGTACAGGAACAGCAGGTCGAGTTCTTCACGTTTGACGGAGACGCCTGCTGCGGTCAAGGCGCTATAGCACTGTGCAGCAGAGTACCGTTTCCCGGAGAATGCCATGTCTGCCAGCTGCTCGAGCGGGGAAAGGACCTCGGGCTCCTCTTCTACGGTAGGAACCGTGACGGGATGCTCTTCCGGGACAGGCTTGACGGACGTCGTGTCATGGGCAGGCTTATCTGGTGTTCCTGTGTGAGGGGCGGGTCCTTCTGCAGGCTTTTCGGGCTTGTCGGGGGTAGGGTTAGCAGGCTCTTCCGGCGTCGCGGGCTTTGTAGGACCGGCTTGGATGATTTTGTCGATTTCCTTGCGCATCTCCCGGAACTGTGCTGCTGATTCTGCCGGGACCATTACGGAGTAGAGCTTGTTCCCCAGCACTTTGTCGTTGATGGCGGTAAAGAATTCATCCATGTTCATCGTCGCGGGACGACCCCTGCGTCCGGCGCCGGCGAGGCGGTACACCATGGAAATCTGCTGTTTGTCGAAATGGAAAAACGCCGCCATTTCGGCCGCCGTACGCTGCATCATGATGTCCTCGTAGGTGATGGTAAAGGATTTCGCGGTGGTATCGGTCTGCTGAAGGACAGGCGCCTCCGCTGCATCGGGCTGCTCTGTTTCCACGGTTTCCACGGACTCTTCCATCTCCTGATCGACGGCCTGATCCGGGATCTCTGCCTTGGGAACCTCGTCGTCGGCAGCTCCCGCTTCAGGCGCTGACGGGATCAGGGACGGCATCGGCGGGACATAGCTCAACTGCCTCATGAGCCGCTTCATGTCGAAGCGGGAGGCGATCCCCTTCATGGCTTCTTCAGGCAGGAACTGTCCGGCCATGTCAAGCAGCGATTTGGCGGTGGGCTCGAGTTCGTCGATCCGCATCCGCTCTTCGCGCTCAGGGTGGGAGGCTGCATAATAGAGCAGGTCAAGCGCTTCGGGCGGAACCTGGGATGCCAGTTCTGGACTGAGCTCGGCCAGTTCTTCTGTCGACATGGGTTTCAGGGCGATGGAAGGATAGTTGATGCACGTGACGCCTTTCTCCAGGTTGGCGATCGTGTCGGTCAGGGATATCATCGCCTGCTCGTCATCCGTCCGGTAGAGCATCAGCAGGGTGTTGTCGGGCGGGAACACTTTGGTAATGGGTGTAGGCCAGACGATGGCATAGGAGATTTCGGTCTGCCGCTGCAGGAACCAGGAACCTGCGAACAATCCGATGAACAGGATGGCGAGCGGAAGGCGGAACCGCAGCTCGAAACGGGCAAGCCCGTCGGTCGGGATCTGGGGGACATGCTTGCGTCCCTTCATGATCGCTTTGTCGCAGAACAGGATCAGCGACGGGAGGACAGTGAAGGTGGCGATCAGGCTGCACAGAACGCCTTTCGAAAGGACAATGCCGAGATCAGCACCGATCTTGAGCCGCATGAAGATGAGCATCAGCAGGCTCACAATCGTGGTCAGTCCGCTGCTCAGGATGGCGGGCGCGGCGCTGCGGATCGCTGCAACCATGGCTTGCTCCTTCTCCAAGTCCTTTCTCTGCTGCTTGTAGCGGTTCAGCAGGATGATGGCATAGTCCATCGACAGGACCAGCTGCAGCACGGCTGCAAGCGTATGGGTAATCAGCCGCACGCTGGGCAGCAACGCGTTGGTTCCCATATTGATCATGATGGCGAAGATCAGCGTCAGCAGGATCAGGAGCGGCTCGATCAGCGAGTGGCACATCAGGAAGAGGATCAGCAGTCCGGTGATGACACCGGTCGCCATCATCATCACGATGTTGTCGGGTATTCCGGAATTGTCTTCCACTTCCACTTCGACACGGTCGCCGAAGCGGTCCTGGATGCTTTCCTGGATGGCCTTCCCATCCATTTCGGGCGGGAGCATGTAATGGTAGAGCGTGTAAGATCCATTCTGCCGGACATCGAGCTTGCGCGCGCCCTCCAGCATCTGACCCAGTGCGTTATCCAGGGAGTCGGCAGGAGGCTCCGCGACAAACATGACGCGGAGTGTCTGCATACGGATGTCCATCTGGGGGAAGTACTGCTCCAGGAGGGTTATGCCATGCCGCATCGGCGAATCGTCCGGCAGATTGCTGGTCATGTCGGCATTGATGCGCGTACGAGGGATCAGCAGCACCGAAATAAGTGCCGCAGCTGCTGTCAGGACCAGCAGCGCATACCGCCATCTTACCAGGAAGCCGGACTTGTTTTTCATTCCGCCTTGGGCTTGCGGACCCGGTTGGGGATGCTTTCCGGAAGGACGATGGAGAGTTCCATGAACCCTGCATAGTCATCGCCGTCGTACCACGGCGTTTGGAAGATAAGCTTCTTCAGTCCCTCTTTTTCTACCGTATAGATATTCGTGCGGGGATGTTTCAACATATCGTCGAGCAGGCTCCTGGCGGGTTCGGGATGACAGTCCAGGACGTTTTGCCCGATAATTCCGTCTTGCCCCGGTTTGAGGAAGGTCTTCCGGGACTTGCTGTTCATATCCAATATGGTTCCATCCTTGGCGCAGACAGTGACCGCCACGTCCGCGCCTTCGAAGTAGTCTCTTTTCATTTTGTCGTTTAAAGCGACAAAGATAGTAATAATCAGAAACTCACTACGATTTTTTTATGCCAAGTACAGCCCATCTCACGAAGGAATTTCCCGTTGTTAACTGTATGCGTGCATTCCGCCGAAGAAAAGGCCCACGCCGAAATAGGTGATCATCACGGCGAGGAATGCAGCGATGCAGTACGCGTGGAAGAATTTCGGATTCCTGAATGGCCTGATGCTTCCATCATGCAGCGTGAAAGAATAGACGAGCAGGGTGATGAGCGCCCATGTCTCCTTCGGATCCCAGGCCCAGTAGCTGCCCCAGGATATGTTGGCCCATACGGCGCCAAGGAAGGTGCCGAAAGTGAGGAGGAACACGGCTGGGTACAGCACTACCAGACTTACGTCGCGGAGTTTCTCCCGTGCATCGGAAGAGGGGACCGCCACGCCCATGATACCGTTGAAAGCCACCAGTCCGAACAGGGTGTAAGACATCATCATCGACAGTACGTGGATGGAAAGCAGCGGGGACTGCAGAACCGGCATCAAGGGCATGATCTGTGGGGTGACTCCTGCGCGGCTCGCCAGGAGCATCGTGAAGCCGGCGAGGAGGAACCCCAACGGCTCAATCAGCGGGAAACGTCTGTAAAGCAATAATATGGCCAGCGTGGCAAACCATGCCATGAGCATCATCACATTATACCTTCCCACGTAGGGCCCGGTGCCTGACACATACCAGCGGAGGCCGATGACCAGGGTCAGGTACAACCAGATCAGCAGAGCCACTGTCGCTCCTGCGAGCAACACCCAGGCAGGGAACTTCTTCCGCTTGGTGATCAGGACTCCGCCCAGGATGAAAAGGATGACGCCAAGCGACAAGCAGAGCATGAACTGTATCTTTGGACGGGCAATATGGATGTACAGGCGCTCCGCCTTGACTTTCTTCGCAGAGGGGATGACGGAAGATGCAGTCTTCTCCTGATAGGCTCTGATGCCATGAAGGACTTTCAACGCATCGTCTTCGTTGCCGGAAGAAAGCGCCTGATGCAGCACTTCAGGGGATTTCCGGATGAAGGTCCACAGGTCTTCATTGTCATACACCGCTTCCGGCAAATCGTCTGAAGCGGCATACCATGATACAGTTCCGGTGGAATCTGTCAGGGGAAAGAGCTTTATCTTGTCAAGCGATTCTACGGTCGCGTCCGCCCCTTTTTCCTGCAGATAGGTGTCGAACGGGCAAACGCGGTGGCCGTAATAGACATACATCCCGCCCATGGCACGGGTGACATCTTTCGGGGCGGCAGAAGCCTCGAAACCGGGAAGCAGCAGCAACGCGATAACAGACGTCATGGAAGCCACGCGCCTGAGGGATCTGCGGAAAGCCGTATCCTTCTGAAAGAAAAAGCCGATCATGGACAACAGGAGGATGAGATAGCCGGTATAGGTTACGCCCACGCCCCACGGGTCATGGCTCACGGCCAGGATGCTGCCCTGCCCGTCCTCGTCGTAATCGGCCTGGTAGAAGCGATAACCGCTGTACTTGGCAATATTGTTCATGGAAATCGTAACCGCCTCGCCCTTGGGGAGGAAGGCTATCTCGGAGCGGTAGTCGGACGGCATCTTGGAGCCGTGGTGGTATTCGATTGCGAATTCGTCCAGACGGATGCTGAAGGGAAGTCCGGCAACTGTCCCGTCTTCACGCTCGAAGGCATCCTTCTCCTCCCCTTCGCGAAGATGGATAGAACCGGTTTCACCGAAAACGTGTGTCAGCAGCGCTCCGGCAAGAATGACGGCAAGACCCACATGGAGAGACATTGTCGCTATGCGGCGGGGGGTTCCCCGAAGTACAAGGTAAAGCAACCCGGCCACGGCAGCTAAGGCCCAAAGGATGATGAACAGCGGGCTGTGGTAGAACCATTCGAACGCGACAGGCGTGCCCTTGATCCTTTCAACGATGGTGGCGGCCACCATCATCACGATGAGGGCCGCCACTGAACCGTAAGACAGGTATTTACATAATTTTTTCATATGACTCGGTTCGGAATCATATCGATTCGATGAACTTTACGACTGCGTCGCGGTCTTCCTTTGAAAGGTTGTAGAACTTCTCGGCCGATCCATAGGCATCGCTCTGTCGGGAGTAGGCGTGCCACATGATGGCTTCCACAACAGTGCGGGCCCGGCAGTCATGGAGACGGTCCGAAGCGCCGGTGTTGAGCATGGAAAGGCCCCGGCCCCAGAGCGGCGTGGTGCGGCACCAGCTGCCATGAATGTCGTTCTTCATGTACAGACGGTGCTGGATGAAGTCGGAATAAGGCCAGATGGTCTGGTTCGCATAACGCGGCAGGGGTTTGCCTTCATTCATGGCGGGAGACCAATAATTGTCCTCGCCTGTCTTCCAGGAGGGTCTGTGGCAAGATACACAGCCCATTTCGGAGAAGAGTTCCTTTCCTCGCTGGACATCTTCCTCGTGAAGGTTTCGGGCGCGGGGGATGGACAGGCCCCTGTGCCAGACCATGAAGTCGTAGAACTGGTCGGCCGTCATTTCCGGCTCGAAGTTGTGGTAGGGATTGTCGAACTGGTTTGTAGTGGGGCTCAGGAGGGCAAACACGGCCTCTGCTATTTCGTCGTCCGTGACGGAACCGTCTTTGTTTACGTCAACGAAATAGGGAGATGCGCTGCCTTCTTGGCGGATGGCCGAAATGACAGAAGGGGTTTCGCTCATTTTCCGTGCCCAGGCGACGGTTGTGTAGAGATAGGGGCGGTCGGGGCGGGAGACGTTGGTGATGTTCCAGATAGCGTTGGCCCCTGCGCCGTCCTGGAGGCTTCCCCGGGTCATGGCATAGGTGAAACGCTTGACGGGCTTGTATTCTCCGCGTGCTACATGGCTTCCGTCAGCCAGGATGCCGTCCCCGTTGGCTCCAGCCTGCCAGTTGTTGTAAAAGGCCGATGCGGCAAAGTCGTTGGCCGCTTTGTCCCAGAATGCCGGATTGAGTTCGACGTACGGGGCTTCGGCCCGGTATTGCTCGCGGATGGCGTCCTCGGAGAGGGCGTCAATAAGTCCGGTGCCGATGATCCCGATGGTGGATTCCAGCCGGAATCCCATGGTCAGCCCCTTCTCCTGGGCAGTGTCATAAGGATTCGGATCGGTATTGAAAGCTTCTTTGGCGATGGTCAGTTCCGGATACTGGAGGCTGTAAACCTCACCGTCGGGAAATCTCATCGGAAGGCCGCTTTCCATGGCCGTAACCGGAAGCCATAAGAGAGAGATGCCGCTTTCGTCGATAGGAGGGAGGAAGGGATCTGCCGCCATCGTCTGGGGCATGCCGGTCACTTCGGATACATAGGCCCCGTCGTTGCTTCCGGGCTGATTGGCATAGTAGACTACCAGCAGATAACCGTTACCAAATGAACGGGCCGTATTTGCCTCGTAGGTGGCTTGCCATTTCCCGTGTCCGTATGCAGGGTGGCAGTCCAGGCAGGACTTGCGCACCGAGGCGGGACCGAGGCCCTTGAAAGGTGCCGTGTTGAGCGTCACATTGCGCTCAAAGAACATCTCGCCGTGGTTGAATTGCGTGATGAGCCCCTGCTCGCTCACGGCAGGCGCCTCGTCTTCATAGCACCCTTCCGTGATGTTGTCGGTGGTCCCCAGCAATCCGCCGGGATACCATTCCTCCGCTGTAAAGTTACCGACGGCTTTTCCGACGTATTTTGCATCGGATTCCTTTGGGGAGACGGGCGTGTCTATCGGGTCGCAGGCTGCTGCCGCGACCAGCACGATGACTGCAGTCAGTAAGTAAGTGGCAGTTTTCATACAATGCTACAGTTTGGAAATCCAGTCTGCCGCATCATTGAGGAGGGCGTCCAGTTCATTGATGCGCATGATGCAGGTTTCAGCCTCGGCGGAGGTGGGATTGTCCACGAAGGCGCCTTTCGCCATGGCGTCGTCCAACGACTTGACGGCTGCTGCGAGGGCGCTTTCCAGTTCATCGGCCTTATCCCATTTGTTGTCTTTGAGGAAGGCCGCGATGGAAGCACTCCCGGCCGAAACAGCCCCTTGCGCGCCATATAGACTGTATTGGATCGAGAGGATGTTGTCCTTGAAGTCCTGGTAGGATTTCTTGGAATAGGGCGACTCGATGTAATCGGGGTCGTAGTCGGAGCTGCTTACGTAATGAGCGGTTCCTATCTTGGTGTTGGCCACTTCATTGCAAATATTTGAGCATCCGGCCACGAGGATGGAGGAAATGGCTTCCGGCCAGTTGCGGTAGGTACTGCCGGCGTTTCCTGTCTCGAGGAGGTTTTCGCCATAAGTCAGACCGCTGTCCATGGTGGTGTTCATTTCGAGTTCGTCCTCGACCAGCGCTACGCGCTGTGCCGGGCAGTCGGGATCCCATGCAGCCTGAAGCTCGAAGCAGTAGTTGCGAAGATCTTCTGCGACGGCGGCGGCAAAGATGATCTCGCTTTTGCCGCTTACATTCCTGCCGGCGAAAGCTTCATCGTCCTCAATGCCGTTGAGGGCCGCAGCCGTACGGTTCTTTCCATCCCGGAAGATGATGAATTCGATGCCGTGGAAGCCGAGCGATGCGGCGCCGACCTCATCCGCGGCGCCTGCGCCCTCTTCGTCAAGGTCTGCGATGGTCTCGGCATTCGACAAGCTCTTGGCCAGTTTGTCCTTGTCCAGCGGCCAAGAGTCGATGTGCGGGTCGATGCCGTAAGCGGTGGCGGCTCCATAAAGGAAAGCTTCGCTCTGTTCCCACCATTTGCGTGCTTCCAGGAAGGTGGCGCATACCTGGTCGATCTGGGACTGTGTGAAGCTGCCGGACGCTTTCATGGCGGAAAGCTGATTGTAAAGCGTCTCCGATGCGTCGGCCAGATTGCCGTAAATCTTATAGATGACACCGGGCACATACTGTTCCACGGCCGCTTTCAGGGCTTTGTCCTGTTGGGTTTCAGCGCTGGGATCGAGGGAGTTGCAAGATGCTGCGGACAGAATGAAGGCCGCAGCCAGCAGAAGGTTACAAATCTTTTTCATGCGTATGAATGTTTACTTGATTATCGTTTGAAGAATGCCATGTAGCAGATACCGATACTGATGGAGGGCTCATCGTTGTAGCCGGCTTTCAGGAAGCGGTGTGAATACTCTGCCTTGACCGCAATCTGGGGGAGCGGAAAATAGTTGAGGCCGACGGCGATGCGGTGCCTGGCCGTCCATTCGGCCGCTTCCTGTCCTTGGTCCGGTATATAAGAATTATAATACTCGTATCTGCCAAAGAGAAAAAGCTGCCGTTCTGCGTCCTTGGGCCGGAAGAGAGAAAGGATGTCGTATCCGGCTTCACCCCCGGCTGCAAATGCGCCTTTCCCTACGGCAGATTTCTTGTAAGGGGCGTTGTTGGCGCTGCGGTTGCGTTTCATGTTGCTGATGACGGTTGCGTCGCCTACGTGGCCATAATCGGCGTTGCCTCTTGCAATGAAGTGTCTGCCTGTGTATGCAAAGTCGAAGGCGCCGATGGCCGTGCGTCCGACGACCCCGTAGTAGCGGGAGGTCTCGGGAATCACTTCATAGGGATAGGTGTTGTTGAATGCTCTTCCATAAAAGCCGCTGAGGGACATCCTCAGATTCCTTATCGAGCGGTTGTCGATACGTCCGGCGAATCCCAGCTGGTTGGCGGCCTTGAACTCGAAGGGGGAGCCGGCCCCGTTTTTGACGAAGTTCTCGGTGTTGAACATATAGGCGTCCAACCCGGCTATGACCATGGCTTCGTAACGCCAGTGCGCCGTGCTGCCCCACAAGCTGATGCCGGTATCGTGCCAGGTGCTGGGCAGGATCGTATATTCGCCTTCAGACCGATAGACCGTGAAGAAATTCAGCGGCTCATGTGCGTTGTTCAGCCCGCCCACAGGCACCACGATGTGGCCCATGCGGACGTTGAATTCAGGGCAGAAACTCTTTTGTATCCAGAACTGTTCGAGTTCCACCTCGCCGCCTTTCTCGGTCTCCGTCTCCCACTCGCCAGCCTCTTCGAATTCCTTCTCCACGGCTCCGCCGGTGCCGGTATGCTCAAACTCGATTTCGGTCTGCATGGTCCACCCCTTTCCGAAATCATAGCCTAGATAGACCACGGCATGGGGGATGTCGAATCGCCCGTGCTGCTCATGCTGATGCGCCGCTGCCGAGGAGTATCGATAGACGTTGTCGCTGTAGAAATTGCGGGTCAGCGCGACTTCGCCGTACCCGCCGACGGTAAGCCTGCTTCCGTAGGGAATATGCTGGGCTGTCGCCTGAAACGCCAGCAGCAGGAAGGATATGATCAATATTCCGTGTTTCATGGATCCCACTTAATCTGCTGCAAAAATATCAGTCCGGTTTTGAATCGGAAATCCCCAAAAATGGCGATGAACAGCGTTCAGGTGCCATTCAGGCCTTTATTATAACCATAAATTGGTATTGCCGCTCCCTGCGGAACGCGCTATTTTTGTCTGTCTGAAATGGAACATGCAGGCGATAGCACAAGGGCGAGAATCCTCTGCGCCGCACGGACGGCCTTTCTCGAAAAGGGTTTCCGGGAAGCCTCCATGCGACAGATCGCCAAGTTGGCGGACACGTCCCTGGCCAACCTGTACAATTACTACGCGTCCAAGGAAGAACTTTTTGCCGCGGTGACGTCCAGTGCGCGCAGCATGTTGTTGAACAGGGCCACGTCGCTCCGTTTTACGGACAGGGATTCGCTTTTTGCCGGCCTGGCGGAGTGCCGGGCGTTCCGGCTTCTGCTTGACAGCCGGCAGGACGGCGGCCCGGAAAGCCTTCACGACGAGTTGGTCCGGGAATTGGCGGACCAGGCCCGGGACCGTCATGGTGACCTGGCCGTTCCAGCGTCTTTTTTTCGGCTATATGCCGAAATGGCTGTAGCTCTGATCGTGGAATTGCTGCGCCCTGGTCTTTCTGCCGATGAGATGGATTCGCTTGTCGATGCATTTGTCCGTTTTGAGCAATCCGGATGGAAGGGGCTTGCCGGGCAATGAGTTCTGCGCAGCGTCGGTGGCTCTATCAGCTGGGGTGCACATCGTGCTGATAATCAGAAACTCACTACGATTTTTTTATGCCAAGTACAGCCCATCTCACGAAGGGGATGCGCTTGAGGATTTCGTGGATCAGCGGCGACAGGCTGAATACGGCGACGGCCAGGATGACGTAGATGGCGACCGGGGGCAGATTGGTATGGGTTTTCAGCATATAACCGACGCTGGCGACGACCAGGTAGTGGACGATGTAGAGACCGTAACTGTTGCGTGTCATATAGTCGGCAAACGGGCTGGTCTTGTCGAAGCGGGCCTTGAACCAGCCCATCAGGGCGAGGCACATCAGCCAGCCGTAGAGGCAGTTCAGGGGGCTGGACAGGTATGCGGGCGAGGTGTTGTCCTGGCCGAAGGTGGTGATGATGAGCACGGCCCCGGAAGCCACGGCGCTGCCCAGGAGGGGAATCCAGAACTTTTCCAACTTTTCCTGCACGTTCTGATGCGAGAATACGAAATACCCCAGCAGGAACGGGATCAGATAGAAGAGGGGTTTGTAGAGGTTATACAGTCCGTCTGCAGATTGCGGGCGGGGATTGCGGATCAGCAGTTGCTCTCCGGCCCAGAACAGGATTCCCAGCAGGATAATCCAGACCATGTTCAATTTGCCGCACCCTTCGTGGAACCGGTGCTTCGGGTCCAGCTTGCGGATCAGGAGCAGAAGCAGTGAGAACAGCCACAGGTCCTGGATGAACCAGAGGGGACCGGTGCCGCTGACGGCCATGATGCCATACCGTACCAGTGCGGGCACTCCTTCAAACGTACCGGTCCTTGCCGCCACTACCGTATTGAAATAACCTGTGATCCAATGGATGACGAAAAGACCGATGGTGCCGGGAACCAACAATTTGCGCGTCCGCGACTTGAACCACTCCCGGGCAGACTGATTCTCCAGCGCGTATCGGGAACTGATGCCCGCAAGCAGAAACAGCAGCGGCATGAACCATGGGTAGAGGATGTACATCACCACGTCCTGATACTGGGGCCCGTCGCCGAAACCGCCGATGCCGCCGAAGACACCTTTGTTGTTGTAGAAATAGATAACGTGGTAGAGCAGCACCAGGAGAACCGTCACCCAGCGCAGATTGTCGAGCCAATGCTTTCTCATTTTGTAAGGCCCTCCATGGCCTGGTCCAGGGCATTCTGGAAGACTTCCGTTTTCAGCATGGCGATGCCCCGCTGGTCGCCCAGCACGAGCAGGGCGTCACCGGGTTTGATGTCATAAACCTTGCGGGCATCGCGCGGAATGACGATTTGTCCTTTGTCGCCGACCTTGACGACGCCAAAGATGTATTTGCCTTCGTGTTCCTGCATAAAAGTTAAACTTGTTGGATATTTCCCACAAATCTAACACTTTTTTGCTGATTTTGAAATATAAAACGGCTGTTGTATCTTTGAAAAGCCAAAAACGGAAACAGGATGATCCTTTGTCTATTACTGATGCTGGCGGTCTTTCCGCTCCCGATGTGGCCATCCGTGGAACCGCGGACGACCGTGCTGGAAGAGGAGTCGAGGGAAGGTTATACTTGCCGACTGATCGAATACAACGCAGTCGGGCAGGAGCGCGTGCAGTCGTATCTGCTGGTGCCGGATGAGGCTTCTGCTGGAAACCCTTGCCCGGGGTTGGTCCTGTTGCACGACCATGGAGCCCGTTTCGACATTGGCAAGGAAAAACTCGTCCGGCCGCTGGCTTCCGCGCCTGCGCATATCCAGGCATCGGCGCTGCAATGGGTGACGGATGGCTTCGACGGCGTTTTCCTGGCCGACCGGCTGGCTGCTGCAGGCTATGTGGTCATCGTGCCTGATGCGCTCTATTGGGGATCGCGGAGCACGGAACTTTGTCAGACATGGAGCCGGATGCAGTTTGGCGATGTCCCGTCAGAGGGTATTCGCGCAGTGAAGCAGGCTGTTTATGAGGGGCAGCGTGCCGTGTACGACAGTCTGGCCAGGCGCGGTATCGTGTGGGCGGAACAGACGCTGAATGAAGATGCGGCCGCAGCTCGGCTGCTCGCCAACCTTCCCTGCGTCGATCCGCAGCGGGTGGGCTGCTTCGGCTGGTCGATGGGCGCCCATCGTGCGTGGCTTTTGGGCGCGTTCTGCAATGAGGTCAAGACAGGTGTCGCCCTGTGCTGGATGACGCTCAAAGCGACGCAGGCCCAGCCGCCCTCGGCTTCCGACTATTCCATGATGATTCCTGCGCTACGCAAGCGCTACGACTTTCCCGATATTGCCCGCTGGTTGTGTCCCAAGCCTTTCCTTTTCCTGAACGGACGCAGCGACCGCCTGTTCCCGCCCGATGCCTCGCAGGAGGCCTTCGACAGGATGCAGGCGCTTTATGGGGAAGCAGGCGGGGAGGGCCGGCTTCGGACGGAGTTCTTCGACGGTAGCCATCACTGCGGCCTCCGTGAACAGGAAACGATCCTGCATTTTTTTGAAAATCAATTGTTTATTCAATATGGAAGAAAAGAAATCCCCCCATCCGAAACCGATTCCGGTCAAGCTGACGGACTATGTGCCCGATGGCGGCGGTGCCACCGGTGACAGTTTTTACCTGAAAGACGACCCGACGGTTCTCCTCAAACTTTTCCATCCCGGGAAGACGCTCCAGTCCCTCGACGAGATGCGCCTGTCCCGGATGGTTTACCAGCTGGGAATCCCGACACCGGAACCCGGCGATTACGTCGTCTCGGAAGACGGCCGTCGCGGAATCCGCTATCGTCGGATCATAGGGAAGAAATCCTATAGCCGCGCCGTGTCGGACGACCCCGGAAACGTCGAAAAATACGCAGGCGAATTCGCCGTCATGTGCCGGGAACTGCATTCCGTACATTTGGAAACGTCTCTGTTTGAGAATGTGAAAGACCGCTACTGCCGGCTCCTGGCGGAGAATCCTTTCTTCACGGCCGCAGAAAAGGACAAACTGGAGCGCTTTATACGAGAAGCGCCGGATGCGGATACCGCCATCCACGGGGACTTGCAGTACAGCAACGCCATTTTTGCCGGAGACAAGCGGTATTTTATCGACCTGGGCGATTTCTGTTACGGCTACCCGCTTTTCGACGTGGCCATGGTCTATCTCTGCTGCTGCCTGAGTGCAGAGGAATTCATCCGGGAAGTCTTCCATCTCCCGAAAGAACTGGCCCGGAAGTTCTGGGAATGCTTCGCGACGGTCTATTTCGGCACCGACCGGCCGCTCAGTGCCATTGAAGAGGAAATCATGCCCTATGCGGGCCTTCGTACCCTCATCATCGAGCGGGAGACACAAACGCCGATGCCCGAGTTCCGCTCAGCGTTGTCGGGCATCCTATAGCGGCCACTATCTGTTTGAGGCGATGAATCGTTTCAAAGCGCCAGGCGGAGAGGTGCTCAGCCTTTCTTCTTCACAACGTCCGCACTGACGAGATCCATCCAAAGTGGGAACTGGTCGGCACCCACACCGGACGTCGCACTTTCATCGTCACCACCCTGTCCCTGGGCATCCCGCCGAACGTCGTGATGAAATGGACTGGGCATAGCGACTACTCGTCCATGAAACCTTACATTGATATTGTGAATGAAATAAAGGCTTCTTCGATGACGAAACTCAATGGGCTGTTGTAGAAAAATGATCACCTTCGCATAAAAGAACGTGCTATGGCAAAGAAGACAAGTAGTATCACTACGCACACCGATATTTCTGAGGTGGTCGCAAATTGCGACCCCCTCTCTCAGCCCTCTGTTGAGAGTCGTATCTTCACAATCCGTGGGATTCAGGTTATCATTGACAAGGATCTCGCAGAGTTATAGGGTGTTACTACAAAGCGACTTAACGAGCAGGTCCGCCGCAATATCAGGCGATTTCCTGTTTCTTTCCGTTTTCAGTTGACAACTGACGAAACGGCTGAGGTGGACGAGGTGGTGGAATGTCGAGATAACGACAAAGTGTAGCAAACTGCCGTCATCTCATTTGAGGTGGCGGCAGTTATACTACTCTTTCTTGAGTTCAATTGCCGGATTTGTCCTCGCGGCCTGAAACACCTGGGGAAAAACGCACACAAATGCCATAAACATCGTGATGGCGAAAGTCAGAAGATAAATCCAGATGCTGCCTCCTGCGCTCATTGGGATTCCGAGATATATGCTACTGTTTATCCAAAAAGCGAGGGGTATTCCTACCAGGTTTCCAATGAACATAATACGAAGGAATCTCCACAGATATGTACGGGTTTCCTGTCCGATACTGCCGCCGAAGATTTTTCTGATGGAAATATCGCGCCGATGGCTGATTACATAAAAAGTGCTCATCGCCATGATACCCGACAGCGTCAGGATGAGCGGGAGAATTGAGAAGAAGAACAGCAGACGAAGCAATGAGCCCTCTATCGATTCATTGACCTTTTTCTGTACGACATCAGGGATGTATCCGGATTCTCTCGGCTCTGGACAGTATCCAAGCATCTGTATGCTCATCTTCTTGTAAGTGTCCATTATGCTCGCCCGGCATTCGGAATGGTCGCCGATTGTTTTGACAATAATACGGTCAAACGGCCCTGTCTCAGTAATCTCAACGGCCCGGATGCCGTCGCCCTGGATACGTCCCAAAAAGTCTTTTACAACGCCATTGAGTTGCGGAATACCGATCTGTCTCATCAACTCTTCAGGAGAGTTGCTTGACTCAAACCAATTGTATGCGCTCTCTGTAAGGTATCCACCTAACCCGCCTTGTTTTCCTGATACCATCTCTATTCCAAACGCCCGGAATGCATCTTCCGTACAAGAGATAACATTTATTTGATGTTTCCCGATGGTCTCGTCCTCAAAGTAGCGAAGCCCCCAAATACCGTCTCCAGGCGAGTCGTTGGCCAGCCCAGCATATTCAACGAAGGGTAGTTCCCGAAGGGCGGCCACGGTTGAATTCATGACTGGTTCAGGCAGAGAACCCGCAATCATGAAAGTATCGTTGACATTACATCCCAACGGGCGCGACTTCGCGTTATCGAACTGGAACAAGTTCAGCAGCAGGATGGCAATCATAGCGACCGAGAAGATGCATTGCAGTCCGATGAAAACCTTTCCCAATATGCTCTTTATCTGATATTTGAATTCTCCACGGACAACATCGAGAGGAGAATACTTTGCAAGTACCCGGGCAGGAATGATGCCTGACAGGAACGAGACAACCAGCAGTGATATCAAATAATACACGATGGCTGGCAGGGAAAGTTTGTTGCTGAGGTTTAGCGGCGCTCCGAATCCCGTCAGCAGCTCATTGATTCGCCCATAAACCATTGAAGACAACAGCCAGCCCAGAACGAAACAAATGGCAGTGATAATCAGCGATTCTGATAGCACCCTGACGATAATTTCCTTTCTCGATGAACCCAACAACCGCCGTGTGGCCATCTCTTTGGCCCGCATGGTGGTCAGGGCCGTATTCAGAAGAGTGCAGTTCAGCAAAGAAAAAATGATTAAGACCACCGCAAGGACACTCATGAAATAAAAGCCAAGGCCTCCGGTTGATGTCAGCGCCGTATTCCACAGCCAGGACGATACTTTATCATATCTGCGTAAGCGAAGAGCATTCTTGTGTTGTTCATGCGCCCGATAATAATCGGCGTAGTATTCATTGCACAAGCGAGACAACTTCTCCGTCAGAACCTGTATGTCCGTTCCTTCCTTTAGTTGAATGAATAACGGCATTTCGTTCCACCAAGAATCCGGATTCGACCGCTCATTGTCAAGCAACGGGGAATTCTCACCGAAGATGATATCCACATCCGGGATGAGTGATTCATGATAGTTCCCAAAGATGGCGCAGACGGAATAAGTCTGGTCCTCGTGAATCAATATATCTCCGCAATTGATTCCGCTTCTGGCGGCAAAAGATTCCGAAACCGCAAGCTGATAACGGTCTTCGAGCCCTTTCAAGTCTCCGGTAATAACTGATGCCGGGAAGAAGCCGAAGAAGTCACTGTCAACGACCATCTTTTGGATGGAGAAGGATTCCTGTTTATAATATACGGGAGTCTCGTAACCAAAGTTGTATGCGCGAAAGTGAGTGACCGCCGTGACATCCGGTTCGGAGTTCCTGATTTGCTCCGCGAGTCCCCAGGTTGTTTCCTGAGATTCACTTAACGGGCACACTTCGTATATCTGACGCCAATTCGGATGACTGTGGTCAATGGTCCATCGCACACCCAGGAAACTTAACAACGGGAGGATAAAGGCAAGCGACAGGCTTAGTCCAATTACCTCAATCAGATAATAGAACTTGTTCCGAAATATGAATGTGAAGAAGCTGCGCATACTGTTACTCTTTCTTGAGTTCCACCGCAGGATTCGTCCGTGCAGCTTTCAGGGCCTGCCAGAGGATGGAGAGGAAAGCGACAATCGTAGCGATCACAACGGTCACGACAAATACCCATCCATAACCGGAGATTCGGTAGGAGTGTTGTTCTAGAAGCCTGGAAGCAAGCCAGATGGAAATGGGGGTGGCGATGATGGCGGCCAAACCCAGAAGAACAAGATACTCCATGACCGTTTTCCAGATTTCCTGCTCGACCGTACTACCGAAAACCTTCCGGACGGCAATGTCTTTGGAACTCTCGTCCGCATAGTAGCTGCTCATGGCTATCAGTCCGAGAATGGACAATAGCAGACTGAGAATCATAAAAATCCGGACAAGGGACAATTGTTCCTTCACTTTCGCCAGGCGTTCCGAGAGAATGTCCGTAATGAAACCGAACATATAGGGTTTATCCTCGATTCCATTCATCTCCATGCTGAGTTCCGAATAAAGTGACTTCAATTCCTTTTGGGCTTGTCGCCGATCCCCGACCGTCTCGATAAGCAGGCCGTACTGCTGCTCGGAGGGCCCGATGACGAGATAACTGCCAACGCTTGAATCATAGTTGAGAACGTCGTTCGGCGCGAAATCATTCACGATTCCTCCGATTGTATTGCCGGCGACATAGTGATACCGAAGATTCTCCGTGTTCCGGTCGACGCCGAAACGCGTCATCTCCCGCCTCGAAATCCAAACGGTTCCGTTTTCCGGCTCTTCATATTTCTCCTCCACCTGGAAACCGAAAATATCGAAAGCCGTACGGTCGCAATTGAGCACAGCCATCCGGATCAACCCTTTTTCCTTGTCTTCCGCGATCATTTCTTCGGCCATTCCGGGGAAATAGGTACTATGCCCGATTCTTGCCACACTGGGTAAGGAGAGGGCTTTTTCAGCGAAGCGATTCTGCAGTTTTTTATCTTGAAGTTGCACGTAAAAGTCCCCATCGACATCGGCTCCCAGCGGCCTATTCAACATATGTGATGTCTGAAGACCCAAGACAATGGCGAGCGCCAGAAGAACGACGGAGAACATCTGCTGCAATACGATGAACACTTTGCTGAACACGTGTTTTCTCTTGGACCGGAACTCCCCCTTCACAACCGAGATCGCCGGGATCCGAGTGCCGATCCAGGCCGGCAAATATCCCTGTATCAAGGATGTCAGGACAATAAATAAGACATAGATTCCTATCCACCCTGGAGAGAACAGGACCTTGACGGGGACGCCGTCTCCGCCCGCAATGCGGTTGAACCAGGGAGTAAGCGCTTCAGCTAGAACGACAGCCAATAGGAAACAAACCGAGGTGAACGCGAGCGATTCCAGCAAACGGCTGGCAAACAGGGACTCGTTCCCGGCTCCAAGTATTTTCCGGGTCGCCATCTCCTTGGTGCGTTTCCCGGAGAGGGCGACATTCAGATTGATATAGTTGAAAATAGCCGACAGAAGGAGGATGATGGTGACGAGGAGAATGATGCCCGTGTATGTCCGGCTTCCTTTCTTGAGAGACTGATTGTTGGCCGGTGAAAACCAGATCTCGTCATAGCGGACTAAGCCGCTGTCTTCCAAGAAAGCCCTTCCTCCGAACGCGTCGAATGCCTTGGCGACCAGCGTGTCCGCTTTCACTTCAAGTGCGTCCCGGTCCGTTCCTTTCCGGACTTTGACAAAAGGGATGACATCCAGTCTGAAAGGCGCGTTCTTCCGGGTGGTAAGGTTCTCGATGTTATAGATGACATCCACGTCCCCGAAAATAGGATTGGGCGTTTCCTTGATGATGGCGGCAATCGTATAATGACCGTCGATGATGCTTCCGATGGCTTTCGATTCTCCTCCCAGCCGGTTGGCGAAAGACCGGCTGACAATCACGTTCGAGATGTCCGACATCACTTCGGGGCCGCCGCTCTCAAAGTCAGCCGGGAAAATGTCGAAAAAGTCCCCGCCCACCATGAAACTCCTGACGTGATACTTCTCGCCGCTCAAGTCGATGGTTTCCTCATTCTGGGAAATCGCTTTCCAGAACAGGGCGGCCTTTTCCACTTCCGGAACACTTTCCCTGGTCTGATACGCAAATCCCCAGGACTGGCCGATGCCGGATTGTCCGCTCGTGGTCCTGTAGAAAGAATAGACGTCCTTGTAGTCCGGAACATTTCTCGTCATCTGTCTCTGCTTCCAGACATAATGTCCCGTGAGCAGCACGAACGCGAGACTCACAATCAGCCCAACCGCCTCGATGGCGGTGTACAGTTTGTTGCGGGATAGGAATTTTAAGTATGATTTCATTAAAGCTCGTTCTTTACATCACTCACTATCTGACCATCAAACAGGTCAATGGTCCTCTGGGCCTGGGCAGCGTCCTTCTGGGAGTGCGTTACCATTACGATGGTGGTGCCTTCGGCGTTGAGTTCCTTCAGCAGGTCCATCACCTCCTTGCCGTTCTTGGAATCCAGGTTACCGGTGGGCTCATCGGCCAGGATCAACTTCGGTCCAGCCACCACGGCACGGGCGATGGCCACCCTCTGCTGCTGACCGCCAGAGAGTTGCTGCGGGAAGTGCTGTGCCCGGTGGCTGATGGCCATGCGCTTCATGATTTCGGTCACTTTCTGCTTACGTTCAGAGGCGCTGATGTTCAGGTAGCGCAACGGCAGCTCGATGTTTTCGTAAACGTTGAGCTCATCAATGAGGTTGAAGCTCTGGAACACGAAACCGATGTTGCCTTTGCGGAACTTGGTGCGCTCCTTCTCCTTCAGGCCGCCCACTTCGGTGCCCAGGAGTTCATAGCTGCCGCTGGTAGGATTGTCAAGGAGGCCCAGAATATTCAGAAGGGTTGACTTACCGCAACCAGACGGCCCCATGATGGCGACGAACTCGCCGTCCTTGATTTCAAACGATACGCCGTTGAGGGCCGTGGTTTCGATCTCTTCCGTGCGGAAGATCTTAGAAAGGTTGGTGACTTTGATCATCGTAATAACGCTTTTTAGCGTTATTACGTGGCAAATATTGAGCCTTTTTATTTAATGTATTGATTTATAGCTGCTTGCATTATTTTGAGACTTATAAATACTGTAAAGGACTTTACAGTCACTTTACACTCTCTTTACACTTTTTCTTTACAGATGGTGATGATGCACAGCGGCAGAAGGAATGAAAGCACGGCAGTCCCGACCAGCACGATCCGGTTGAACCTGTGGAAGGTTTCCTTCTTCAGGAGGAAACGATAAAACAGGTAGAAAACCAACAGTGCCGCCGCTACCTTGACATCATATAGAAGGAAGTCCATCATTGCTGTTCTCCTTTCTCAACCAGATCGATAAGATCTTTCAACTGGTCTAAGGTGATCTTCTCTTCCTTGACCAGCGCCGACACGGCGCTCAGGTAGGAATTGTCGAAGTACTTGTCGATAAGGCCGATGAGTGAGCGCTGCTTGTACTCCTCCTTGGTCACCTTCGCGAAGTACTGATAGGTGGGCCCATAGGACTTGTGGTCGATGAACCCCTCCTCCTGAAGCGTCCGCACCTGCGTGGAGAGGGTGGAAAAATGCGGTCTGGGTTCCGGGTATAACTCCCTTAACTCCCTGATAAACAGCGGACCCTTCTCCCAGAAGTGCTCCATGATAATCTCTTCTTTCTTGGTCAGTCGTTTCATAACTCTTCCATCTTTACTGCAAAGGTAGCTAAAAAAATTAACTAAGCAACTATATTTTATAAATTTTCAATTATTTGTTTTAATTGCATTGGCGGGTGTTTTGTGCCCGGAGTGTGTTTTTTATGAAAATCGTGCAATGATTTTATGAAATTCGTAAAATTGGCATTATCTTTGTCCCTTGGTTGCGCAAATCAAAACGCATTTATTATGAAAAATAAAACACAACAAAGCATCAAGTGGCTTTCCATTGCCATTTTGTTTTTCGCGACGGTGACCGTCGTGTTCAACTATGTCCAAATGATCCATTCTCTCTGGCTGGCTCCGGAGGATCAGCGGGTGGTCTGGAATCCGGATATGCTCGGCTGGCAGATTTTCATCATAGCCGGCAGGTTCATCGGCATAACTCTTCTTTATGTGTTCTGTGTGATCTTTCTTGTGCGCACGAACCGCTCCTTGAAAAACGGGGTGATTTTTCCCAAGTCCAACATCGCCCTCATCCGCTGGGCGGCGCTGGTTACCGTACTTGTTACTTTTGTCCGTTCCAACTACCAGGATGTGCTCCAAGGCGGCACCAACTCTGTGCTAGACAGTAATACCATCTTTGTCCCGCTGGTCGTCCTCCTATTTGCCGGGCTTTATAAAATGGCCTATCTCACCGCAAAAGACAGCAGCCTCGCGATATGATTACCGTAAACCTCGATAAAATGCTCTGGGAGCGTCACATGAAGCTCTCCGAGCTTTCCGAAAAGATCGGAATCTCCCTGACGAACCTTTCCCTGCTCAAGACAGGGAAAGGACGCGCCATCCGCTTCTCCACGCTCAATAAGCTATGCAAGGTGCTGGAATGCGTTCCCGGCGACATCCTGGACTACCAGCCCGACCCGGAAGGCGTCGAACCCGAGGATGATATTTTCGCTGAATAAGGATGGCTATGCGTACAAATAGATGGCTGCTGGCACTGCTTCTGGTTCCCGTCTCTGTTTTCGGACAGGATGAGGTTCCCGTCAAAGGCCGTATTGTCAACAGGCAGGGCGAAGCCGTGGAATATGTGCAAGTGGGCATACCCAAGCTGCATCGTGGCACGATTTCCTCGGCAGACGGACGTTTTGAGATAAGCGTCCCAAGAGATACCCTTTCGTTTTTTCATGTTTCTTACCAGACGGGCAGTTATGTTGTCACGGGCCCGGCCGATGATGTCGTCATCGTAATGGAAGAGAATGAACTTCCTCCGGCGGTTTTCATCGGTGGAGATACGAGGGAAAAATACCTCGTGCGCCCGGGCGTAAAAATCAGTGAACGGATCGGCGGCGCCGATTTCTACCGGCCAGGCGGGGGCGGAAAAGGTTCGGAGCTGGGCTGTATTGCGAAGGTCCGGAAACCCTTCCTGATCCAGGACATTCAGTTTACCATCCTGAACAACTATATCCCTGGATGCGTGACTTCCATCAATGTATACCGGATCGAAGAATATACGGAGACGTTTGTCAACGTATTGCACAAGCCGATGTACTGCCATATCGTCGAGTCGGATACCCCCAGGGATTACGACATTCAGCCGGAGGAGACCCTTCTGCTGGAGCCTGGAAAGTATTTCATCGCGTTGCAGATCGTCGCCACCGATGAAGAAGCCGTGCAAAGAATCTTGGCAACGCCCGAAACGGAACGGAACCCCCGCGCCCTTCATATGGCCACGGCGCTCTATTTCAAGAGCAGCTACGAACGTTATTCGGCGATGGGTAAAATGATCAGGATTCCCGTCAACATCGGAATGGCGGTGAAGGGGTTGGAGTATCAATAGCCAAAGTTTGGAAGAAATCCCACTTGGCTGCGCAAGAATCCGGCTGATGATGCATCTTTATTGTAAATACGCTACGACTATGAAGACTCGCCTTTTTCTCACATTGTGTGCTGTCGCTTTCTCGTTCATCCTGGTAACTTCCTGTTCAGAAGTGTTGTGGAATGAGGTGGAGGGATCATATTTTTACCACGGGAACGAGGAAGTGGTATTCGAGAATAAAGGCTTTTTCGGAATGGACGATGCAGGAAACATCTGCATGGCCTGCTTTAGCGGACCGGAAGGTATTATGGTTCCGAGGGATTGTATCAACATTTTCATCCCTAAGGACTGTTTTACGCTCAAGAACAACCGGTTGACATTCCGAGGCTCCTTCAAGACCAAAGTCAGGTTCTTCACCGAAATAAGAGAACCCAATCTTCATAAAGAGGTTATGGTCCATTTGCAGCAGGATACGAAGGTACATTTCAGCGGATCGGTCACCCATGATTCCGCAAAAGATTTCTTTCAGGTGGGCAATGATTATCCCTGTCAGGTCTCCTTGTCCTTCTCGCTGGAAGATGGAACGACCTGCCATCTGAAAATGAATTCCCTGACCGTTGTGGCCAATACCACGATATTCCATGGCTGGCTGTAACCGGATTGTTCCGCTGCGTTTTCTTTAAAAAACAGTTAATCTCACTTCCGTGTTTTTTCTTGAGGGCGAGGAGTGTTATTTTCGCAGAGAAAAACAGTTGGATATATAGCAATTATGTTATATATTTGTGCTGTGATATGTGGGTTATGAAATGGAGTGAATTGAGACGTATCGCCGAGGAATACGGATGGCGCAAATGGCGCAGCGGTTTTTGAAATGAAGACTATTGCACTTATTGAGAAAGGGAAGGACGGGACATTTGGTATCTATACGCCTGACCTGGAGAGCACGATTGTCGGCAATGGAGCGACTGTTGCCGAAGCGATGGCAGATTTTCAACGGTCATTGTCAGAAATACGATCTGCTTTTGCTGAAGCAGGTGAACCACTTCCGGATGAACTTGAAAATGTGGAATTCGAGTATAGATACGACATTGCTTCTGTTTTCGATTATTTCGATTATATCAATGCAACCCGTTTCGCGGCCAAGGCAGGTGTAAATGCCTCTTTACTGAGGCAGTATAAATCGGGAGGGGTCTATATTTCAGAAAAACAGGCGCTCAAGATTGAAACTGCCTTGCATCGTTGTGGCGAGGAGTTGCTTTCCTTGAGTCTTATAGCCCGGTAAGTTGAGATAGGGTTTGGGACGCTGTCCTAACGTCTTCTTCGTTCCGCTGCAACGGACGCATTTGGAAGTCAGGCGATTACGCAAGTTGATCCCCTTCGTTTTGATGGGGGTCAACTTGCGTAAAGTGTTGATAATGTGGTGTGTACATTGCAGCGGGGAGGAGGGAGAAGTCTGTCAGAAGCGTGTTTTAGCTTGTTTGGTTGACGCGAGGTCGAAGATTCGGCCAGTGCGTTCCTTTCGCGTCAATCAAAGGGGCGATTATCGTCGAGAAGTGGCCGCGAGAGGAACAAAGCAGCGCACCGATGGATTTCGAGGAAGATTAAATTCATGGCTACAAGGTTTTCTTGCCATTCCGACAAAAAACTGTCTTTGTAATACCGTCTTGGGGAGGCACAGGACAGGATAAACGACTATTATTTAATTATTATTCGACGCTATTTGTACGTTAAATAGGCCTGAGAGATATAGTTCAAGTAAATAGAGAGTCTACGAAACTAGAAAAGGGTGACAATTCCTATTCCATTGTTGGTTGTTTTGAGATAATAGATAAAATCTTTCTTTTTCCCTCGAATCTTATCAGATTGAACAAGGATACCTATGCATCCTATTGTTCCAACAACTGCCCCAGTGCTTAATAGCCCTATTCCCCAAGCGAATGCTGTATCACTTCTCGGATCACCAATGGCGTAGCTACTTTCCATGAATATGGGGATTAATGAAACGGTCATTATACCGAGGCCAGAATAAGCCAATGCAGTGTAGATCTTATTCTTCTTGTTTAATTTTTGGACTTGGTCCAAATATGTCTGGTAAGTCTCCCATGCTGCCAAGTTTTGCTTTATGGCTTCAGGGTCAAATCTTATGTTATCCAATTTTTTGTTATCAATGGCCTCGGCAGTTAAAGCTGCAGTAAGATACGGATTATAAGTGTTGATATATTGTGCCTTGCCCAAAGTGGGAATCCATAAGAGGATGAATAGAAATACCAGATGCTTCATGTTGGAGATTTAATATTGACCATTCTCAAAGATAGCCAAATAATAGTTGAATTGCAAATCTATCTATTGGTCAATTCTGTTCATTATATGCCGAGTTTTAGAGGTCGTCTAAATATCAGTGATGAGAATAATTCAATAGCGTCGCGTATTATTTCTGACACTATCGCTGCAAAGTATATCAAATTAGATGACGCAGTAGCTTCTTCCAAGAAATATGCGAGGTACGTTCCATTTTGGGTATGATCTTATGTGACCGTTATGTGACTGAGGCTTCTTGTTGTGTCGCTAAGTGATTGATATTCAGCGTAGTCTTTGTGTGATTGTTAAATGGGTCGGGCATGTGAGTCGATGTCCCCAAAACGGTGCATCAGCTGATGACCCACTGCAGAGTAGCAAAGAATATAGTAAAAAGAAATATGCACAACTTTTGATTGCATGCGCTTAAGGTGCTGATAATATGGAGTGTACGTTGTGGAAGGGTGGCGGGATTGTGCTCGCCCTGGGGGCTCGCATTCCCTGGACGCTCGCCGCGGGGCCCTTGCAACCTGGTGATACACAGCTGCTGGCCCTGCGGGCTTGCGTCGGGCCCCTGACGATGCCGGGAATTCGGCTATCTTCTCTTTCTAATGAAATAGAATGCTCCGAGAGCCAGCACTGCAAGGATTGAAAAAGCTGGCCAAATGATTCTTGTATTCGATTCAGTTTTCGGAGCATCGGCTTCGGAGAATGGATCTTCGGGGCTGAGGTACTTCCCCTCTGCGATCAGCGACAGGCAGAAATCGAGCATGACATCGGTCTGTCCGTCTTCGCCCTGCATCACCTCATAGCGTGTCAACGGTAGCGGATAGTCGGGCAGCAGCCCCCGTCCCACCGGTGTCCGGGCGGTTACCGTCGTATCGAATACGAGTTGGACCATCGGAATCTGAAATGTCTGCAGGCTGTTGGGAAGGCGGATGTCGGCATATTTTAAGGCGGTCATAAAATGATAGCCGCTGCCTGTCTCTCGCCCTACCGATACGCCCCGGCGGTTGCGGACAAGAACCGAGGGAAAGAGTGTAGACGCAGAATAGCTGTGCCCGTTGGTCAGCACATAAATCCTTCCTCCATAATGTATTTCCGGGTCGGGCATCACGGCGGAACAGGTCTCAATCGTATCCGTCAAAAAATAACCGTCTTCACCTTTGCGAGGCACATATTCCGGGAACATGTCTATATCTGCAGAGTAGTTGAGACTGTGTCGCAGGACATCGATGCCTCCTTGGTTCTTCACCCGGTTGTAACCTCCCTTCTGCCGTTCCATAGGACTGTCGGTCAAGCAGGAGAGAAGTTTCATCAGCACCTTGATGTCGCCTCCGGAATTATTTCGCACATCCACGATCAGGTTGGGCAGGTCGCAGCCGGCCAGCGAATCCAGGGCCGCCTCCAGTTGGACATCATTCAAGTCGAAAGTTTTCAGCGCAAGATAAGCCACGGAATCACTGAGCTGCTTCATCTCAAAAACATCGTCTTCGCTACGTTTCTTGTTTAATACAGACCAAAAAAAGACTCGGCGGTATGTCTCGCCAATCTTATACGGTCGGGTGCCTTTTTGGAAGGGAATCAGTACGTGAGACCCATCCGAGAATTCGACATCGAGCTTTCGCTCCTTGTCTTCCCCAAAATGCATCGCTGAGCCATTCTGGCCTAGCAGGACCTTCTCTTCAGCCAAGGTGCTTTCTATCCCCATGTCATATAAATAAAAAAATGAATCGAACCGCCGGGCATATTTCTCCGCCGGAATGCCGTCGACACGAGTGACCGTCCTGCCTTCATATTTCGTATATGCCTCGTTGGCAAGCAATACGCTGAGCGTATCTTCGCACCACATCATGTAGAAACCCGGGAACTTGCCGGAACCGACACCCGGTACGGGATCTTTGTAACGGTAGAGATGGCTGTCCGGAAAGTCCGAAAGGATCCTGTACAGGATAGTCATAAAAGGACTTCCGGGATCCATCGGCTCCGTAATCGTCTGCCGGATGGAATCCATATAGGCGTGGAACGTCGCTTCCGGCATGTGTGCTTCCAGGGAAGGATACAGTTCGCAAAAGGCGGCTTCCAGTACCGTGAGGTCTTCCCGCAGTTTCTCCACAGGCATCGGATTCTCCCGGGTGAGTTTTCCCGGAGCGACGAAAGACGATTCGAGCCCGAACGGAGCCATCGGATCCAAGACTTTGCCGTCACGGCCGGAGAGGGATATCTTTAAGGACGGCTCCTTGAATGCCTTGTAAGAATATGCAAACCGGCCAAGCGTATCCCCGGCACAGACTTTCTGCCCTGTCTTGAAACGGGTATCCCCACTCAACCCACTGATGTTGAGCCTGCTGCCGTCTTTCAATGCGATGGCTATGCTGACATTGACGTATTTCGGGTCAAGTCCTCGTTTGAAATCGGTCGCCCGGATATTTTCGTCGAGTGTTTTGGCAGGGTCAAAAGAACCAAATAGCGATGAGTTCAGATCGTTTATATAGACTACCCCAATGCTTTGTATGAAGCCATCGGCAGGTGATACGATCCAATCGTCTTCCGCGCCCCCGATGAAGATGCTCTCAAAGTTCAGCTTTTGTTCCAGATACTCCTGCGGCTTGCAAAGGATGTCTGTTCCCGCCTCCTTGTCCGCCACAGGCCATAGCATCGACTGGGCCGGAACGGCTTGCGGCAGTGCAATTAATGAAATGACAATCAGCATAACAGTCCGTCTCATAACAAATAGAATTTTAGTCCAAGAGACAAAGATAAAAAAAAAACGCGCCGTTTCCTAAAAAACATAGGAGTGCTTCTAATTATTTTCGGAATATAGGGTTTCTCATCCTGTCATCCAGCCACGAAATGGGCCATTAGAAGTCTTTTCGCCAAACAGGCGCACAAGATTGAAACTGCCTTGCATCGCTGTGGCTAGGAGATGATTTCCTTGAGCCTGATTGCCCGGTAAGTTGACGATTGGTCTGGGACACTTTCCCAACATCTTCTTCCTTCTGCTGCAACGGACGCATTTGGAAGTCAGGCGATTACGTAAGTTGATCCCCTTCGTTTTGATGGGGGTCAACTTGCGTAATCTGCTGAAAATGTGCTGCGTACATTGCAGCAGGGAGGGGAGGGGAATACGAGGGATTGTGCTCGGGCCGGGGGCCCTGTGCATTCCCTGACGGGATTGTGCTCGCCCTGTCGAGTGGCATTCCGCCGCAGGTGGTGATGAAATGGACGGGGCACTCAGATTATAAGTCGATGCGCCCGTACATTGATATCGCCGAGAAAACGAAGACTGAGCAGATGGCCGTGTTTGAGAAGGGGTTGGAGAGCTGATAGGATGGCTCTGCCTCCCTGCCATACGCCCAATCGCCGTTCTGAGGTGGTTGGGCGGATTTATTATAGTATGACAGAGTAACAAAACATTTTTGTTACAATTTACTGTCGTTTTCCTTAAGGTAGTTCAGCCTGATTTCCGTAATTTTGTGGAGAGTATAGATGAAATAACATGACAGCACTACAGGAGTTTGAGAATTTGGTCTATCCCGATAATCTAAATAGGGTATTCGTTCACCTGGCAGAATCGTTGCGCATCTCGCGGTACAGTTTTGAAGGGCACTTGAATTATATCAGCTTATTCGATGATGAGTTTCAGACTGTTTTTCCTTCCGATTTTGAGTTTAAGCGTTGGCCGGAGCTCGAGGAGGAGTTAAGCGTTGGCATCAAGTTGCGGGTCAATAGCCCCTCTGAATTAAATCTGTATATTGGTTCCATTTTAAAAAGTCTCGCTCCTGTTGCAAGGTTCTTTTTCAAACAGAACGAGAATGATGCTCTTCCTGCCCTTTTTGAGATGGTCAATAGCCCATATTATGCGGCTGTCGAGATTCCTCCCGTAATATGTGAGATTATTAAAAATGATCCTCAGCCCGGTGTTCTCTTTCAGTCTGACGAAGAAAAAGAAAATGCTGGCGAGCAAGCCCTAAAGCAAGTTAAGGACTCGATACTTGGCGCACGGAATGATTTCCCTTTTAAGGCTGCAAGTCAGGCATATAGTAATCTTGTCCACATTGGGGCCTATATTGAATCCGTCTTGCTCGAGTGTGGTCAGAAGAAAAGATTGAAAGATTATCAAGAGGAAGTCGGTGTTTCTATTTCGGACAGTAGCCTGCTTGAACAAGTAGCGCTCGTACGTCACTGGTCTGTGGAGTATATTGAAGAATTAATGAAGAAGAGGGGAAAGGGGGGAATGCGTGCTATTGGACTTAATGCTGATGGACATACACCTATTGACCCGCTACATGTTTCAAAGTGGGATTCCCTATCGTTTTTTATTGTCAAGGAATACATGGCAAATCAGTATCTGCTCTATGGCGGAAAAGTACCAAATATGGAGTGGGAAAAATTGGAGGGAGAGAATTACGACCAATTTGACGAGGATATCAGTTCATTAGTTGGAAAGCAAGACAAAATTCGCCAGGCATGTTTGGTCATAATTCAAAAGCTTTTGTATGGGTTTTTGGATAGCAATAAGAAAAGACATGAGTATAAGGATGATAAATTGAACTTCTTCATTCGAGATTACTTGATGCTGATGAAGTATGTAGCAAGGGTTATTGGCAAGACCCTATCCTTGGAACCTGCTGCATGCTTCTTTCGATTGTCTGAAGAGTTAGGATTTTCGTTCGATTCCTTTTTTAATGCTTTTGTGGATTACCAATCTTCCTATAATTTGGGATTTGATCCTCGTTTGTTGTTACGGATACGCGCAGATCAATGTATGAAATGCAATAAACAAGATTGTATCTATCGTATAGATAATCCTGCTAATTTTGATTTCGGTCCGAAAGGTGAGTTAAGACGCATTTCAAAGCCCATTTTCCCCATCTATAAAGAATCTTCCAAGGAACAAGATGTAGGCAATAAAACGGTTCATATTGCTAAAGGCCCTACTAAATCCAAGGTAGCAAAGACAAGCGAATGTCTTCACACAGGGAAATCAAATGCTCTATATTCCAAGTTAGAAAATAATAATTATATCCGTGCCGGCAAAGATGGAAAGTATATTTGGTTGAAGGATCTTGAGCTTTTTGCGTATTTCTGTTATAAACTTACCGATACTTTTGTTGGGAAGAAGACACAAATTGAAGTGAAGTATATCACCCAGGCTATTATAAGTTGCAACGGGAATATGGAAACTGTTAGTTCCTATGCAAACAGGTTTCGGAAGGGGAAAAAACGTCGTCCTACGTTAGCCAATTTCATCGACAACACTATTGAGGAAGCGTATAAAGGGTACTATGGCGGATGAAACATCTTTGATTGCGAAATCTATTGCTATTATAGGATAATCCGATTCGGACACGAATCGGATTTTTTTTCTCTTTTACTATCGTATTATATTGATTTTCCGGGAGTTGTAGTCAACTCTTGTCCGTTTCTCATCTTCTTTGGGTGTCCGGTTTGTCTTCTTCATAGTAGATAGGAAACTCCATTTTATTTTTGTACACCCGAGCTCTACATCCGGCAAGGACGGCCGATGTACTGTACGAGGGAATGGACGATAGGAGAGCAATCGTCCTGGCTCTCCCGAGTGCCAACCACTTAAACCAAAATAACGAACATGAACGGTTTAAATGGCAGTGCCCCTCTATACACTATAACTGTAGAGGAATTCATCGCCCTGCTCGATGAACATTTAACAAACGCAGGAAACAGCGGAGTGGGCAAAGAGTCCATCTCGCAAAACCTTGTCTACGGCCTTCGTGGTATCCAAGAACTTTTCGGATGCTCGCACAAAACAGCGCAAGCCTACAAAGACAGCTTCTTGAAGCCTGCTGTCAGGCAGAACGGCCGCAAGATTGTCGTCGATCGTGACCTGGCTCTCGAACTCTTCGCCGCGCACGCGGAAGGAGGTAAGAAATGAGCCGCCCTCGTCACATCAGCGAAGTCCTGAAAGAACTCTTTCCGGAAGCGCACATCCTGTCTCCTGACGATACCGGCGAGGAGGCTGCCACGGAAGTTGAACCTAAAAATGAGAAGAATCATGAGTAAAGAGAAGATCGGCCTTGACCCAGTCGCCGCTATCGCGCGCGATATTAAAAAGGCCAAGCGGGCTCCCAAGAAGATCGGCATCATGTCCGTCAAGTCCGCCAACCAGTGGATCGAAGACAGCAAGGATCAGCCCGATCCCAAAATCTACTTCCACGACCTCATCGTTGAGGGCGAGAATACCGTAGTCTTTGCCTCGTCCAACGTGGGAAAGTCCATTTTCTGCACCCAGATGGCCGAGGCCATTGCCCGGGAAGAAAAGGTCCTTTACATCGACTGCGAGCTCTTGGCCAAACAGTTCGAGATGCGCTACACCAACCGTGAGAGCGGTAGCGTCCATGTCTTCCCGAAGAATTTCCTTCGGGCAGAGATCGACCCTGAGCTCATTGTTGGCACCGACCTCGAGCAGGCCATCCTCGACAGTATCCAGCAGGCCGCCAACGACGGCATCCGCCATTTCTTTGTCGACAACGTGACGTTCCTGTGCAACGATAGTGAGAAAGGTCAAACCGCCGGCGAGTTTATGATGCGTCTCATCAAACTCAAGCGGAGATACCATCTCACGCTCGTTGTCATCGCTCACAGCCCGAAACGCGACCGTCACCAGCCCATCACGCAGAACGACCTGGCTGGCAGCGCGAAACTGATGAACTTTTTCGACGCTGGCATCGCCATCGGAGAGTCCGCGAAAGACAAGGACGTGCGTTACGTCAAGCAGGTCAAGGTTCGTACGGGAAAGTATTCCTATCCGTCCGACAATGTGATACTATATCGTCTCCAGCATGTAGACAGCAACACATTATTCGTCTACGAAGGCCACGATGACGAGAAGAACCACTTGCGCGACAAGAATTCGGTTACCGACATGGAGGACATGCAGGAACTTGTCAATCTCAAGGCGCAGGGCATGTCAATCCGGGAAATCGTCGAAGAGACGGGCTTCAAGCAGACCACCGTCTTCCGAAAGCTCAAAAAGGCCGAGAAGATGGGGGTTCAGCCCGTAAAGTCCGAACCTGACACTGTCGAGCCGTTCCGTTCCGTTTCAGGGACGGAACAGGTGGAACGCGAAGCCCCGGATGCACGTTTACCGTTCAAAGACCAGGAGGATTGACCATGGAGTTCCGCTATTCACTTGCCAAGTATTCCGGGAAGAAATACCTTCTCGAATGCCCCAATTGCGGTCAGCGCGAATTCGTTCCATACATCGACAACGAGACTGGCGAAATCCTCGACCCTTCCTGTGGCCGCTGCAATCGCATGACCAAATGTGCCTACCATCTCACGCCACGTGATTACTTCCAGAACCACCCTGAGGCTCGTCCTCAGGGTGAGCCCTGGAGGCAGACCTATTGTCCGCAATCCTTCCGTCCTTCAATCCCAATCAAACCGAAGCAGAAGGAGCCTACTGCAGTCTGCGAGCTTCCTCCGGCCATTGTCGAAAAGACACTCAAGCTGAAACCGGAGAGCCATTTCGTCCAATTCCTGGGCACGTTGTTCGATCCGTTGGTTGTCGAAGGTCTGGCGATGATGTACCATCTCGGCGTTACCAAGGACCTATCGACCATCTTCTACCAAGTTGACCGTAAGGGGCGCTATCGCGGTGGCAAAATCATTCAGTACGATCCTGTCACTGGTCATCGTTGCAAGGGCGCTGCCAATGCAAACGACGTGACTTGGGTTCATTCAATGATGAAACGGGGCACACTGCCGGAGAACTGGAAGATGACGCAATGCCTGTTTGGCGAGCACCTTCTTGACGAATTCCCCGACAGAGTTGTCTGCCTGGTTGAGGCCGAGAAGACAGCTGTCATTGGGGCTGGTTTTGCGCAAGACTGCATATGGCTCGCTACAGGGGGGATGAATCAACTCGGCGACAAACTCGACGTGCTCGAAGGTCGCCAAGTGCTTATCTATCCCGACATCGATGCGCATAACATATGGGTGGAAGAGTTCCAGAAGCGACCATACTTGTCTGTCACCATCTCTGACTTCTTGGTTGAAAACGCAACTGACGAAGATAGGGCCGCGCAGATTGACATAGCCGATTGGCTCATCCGATATGCTCGTGTTCCAGCTGTTCCACCTCTGGAAGGAACGGAACACTCTCCCGCGCATTCATTCACCAATCCGATAGCTGCAGACGTGGCTAAGTATTTCCCGGCTCGGTTTGCCGCAGAGATCGAGGCCTTGGTAGAAGATTTCGACCTGGTGCCCGTTTCATTTACCTCAACTCCCATTGAAAACCCTGAAGAACAATGAAAATACTCATCGATAACGGCCACGGCCGTGAGACCCCAGGCAAAAGCTCGCCCGACGGTCATTTCAAAGAATACCAGTACACCCGTGAGATTTCTTCAGCAGTCGTTGCGTACCTCGAATACCGCGGCTACGATGCCCAGTTGCTCGTGCCCGAGTTCGAGGATGTTCCGCTCAAAGAGCGAGTCAAGCGTGTGAACCGCTGGTGCGGCAAATTGGGGCGCGAGAACGTCACGCTTGTCTCTGTCCATGTCGACGCTGCCGGCTCTGATGGCCAGTGGCATAACGCCACAGGATGGAGCTGCTACACTTGCCCGGGGCTGACGAAGAGTGACCATCTTGCCACGGCGCTATATCGTGCTGCCGAGAAGTACTTGCCGGGGCATAAGCTGCGGACGGACTACTCCGACGGTGATCCTGACAAGGAGGCATCGTTCTACCTGTTGAAGTACACACGTTGTGCTGCAGCGCTGACGGAGAATGGCTTTCAAGATTCGAAGGAGAGTCTGGCATTCTTGGAGTCTCCGGAGGGAAAGAAAGCCATTGTGCGGCTGCATGTGGCGGGGATACTCAATTATCTGTACGGGTAGTATCTATCGATATTGTTCCGGCTATATTTGGCTGGGGAAATATCTTTTTTTATTTATTTGAACTTTATCTAATTTTGTGATATGGCTAATAACAACACAAACATCGCAGCTCTTAATGGGCTTGAAGAACATGGGTTCGGTAACCGAACCTATTTTGACGCGTCTCTTTTCTCCAATGAACGCATTGATGCGATTCGAGAGATTATCCGAATTTATTTGTACCCTATTAAAAATGTGTCATACATGGAGCATGCTCATTCATATAGGTTAAAACACATCATTGAACAATACGCTTATGCTACAAACCATCCTTTACTTGGCAACTACATAACAAATGGTGAATGTATTTATGCAATGTATCTTGAGGGCTATAAAGTCAAGCAAGCCAACGATGAAAAAAACGCTTATTTCAATGTGAGTAAGAGATCTGTTGAAGAGCTACTTAGGCGGATAAACGATTAAAAGCCTCCGATAATATTGAAACATCATAGAAAAAGAAAACATCGACTTCCATTCAAGAAGCCGATGTTTTCTTTCGATAAAGCGAAGATGATTAATCCCTATGAACATAATCCGAGAATTCGAAGAATTCATCGCATAATTCATCAAAGTCCAAATTCCGTTTATCTGCCACCTTTTCGGCAAACTCGTCCATCTCCTCGTCGGAAGGGTTATCGTTGTAAATCATGGCAGCACACAGTTCCAGAATTCCCTTGGCCATTTCTTCGCTGATGGAAGGTTTAACAATTTTTTGATAATATGCTACCTTGTCAGCGTACTGCTGAAATACAGTCTTGCGAGTTAAATCATCAAAAAATGGAGTTAAGTCGAAGCTCGACATAGCGGAGCCATCGTCGTTATAGTATGTAGGCATCTTGTTATTCATTTATTGCTTCTTTACGCGGAATTTGAGTGAACTTCCTTTACTGTCAGTCATTGTAATCTCTGCCACATTTCCACTTAATGAGTGGATCGTGTATGTGTAGAACAGTTTTCCTTCGACATAAGTTTTGATTGTCTTTCCGTGGGCTTCATAAGTACCACTTCCATTTCCAAAATACCCCGTACCATAATAGGTCCCATCGGTACTAAATGAAATTGTAAACTGTAGATCTCGGTACTCGGGCCGAGTAATATCAATCCATTTTCCGTCAAGAAAGAATTCTGATCCTCTCCAAGTTCCTCCACAAAGATCTTCTTTTGAATAGTCGAAATCCCACGGATCAACTTCTTGACACGAAGAAAGCCCCAGCATAATAAAAATGCTGAAAATGAATAAGTTTAGAGTGCGTTTCATAATATAATAATTATTAAAAAAGCGTGCACAAACCTTGCACGCCATCAGGGCTACCACACCCGTCATCAATGCGAAGCTTGTACACGCCGTGTAAAGCTTTGCACCTATTTGATGACTTGCCCTTTTCAAGTGTGGTAGATTGATGGCGATAGGGCTATGTTTCACAAATATAGTAAAAAAAACATTGAAAATGAATTACAGCCTATTCTTTTCAAAAGAGCCATACTTTTTGTATATTTGAAAATCAATCAGATAATTCAACGTCTATTAGCGATCGTGGTTTCTTACGACGGCATACACGAAGTATTCGAAGGAGATGTCCAGTATCCCTATGCTGATATTGGGGGTAAAGAGTTGTTGCACATCAGTGAGGTGAACGAGGATAATCGTCGAACCTATAACTATGTTTGTCCTTATTGCAAAAAGCCGCTACGCCCTCGATTGGGGCTTTATCGTGCTCATTGCTTTGCCCATAAGAAAGGCGAACGTTGTGATCCGGACAGGTACATTCATAGGACTGCCATAGACCTGCTTGAGCAGAAATGGAATCGAGACGAGCCTTTTGAAATCAAGATGACGGTTCGCTTTGAGTGTGAAGAATATGGCAATTGCTTCTTTCATTATGATTCAGAAAGGAGTTGCGTAAGGGAAGAGGTTAAGACTTATGACCTCAAGAAGCATTATAGTCGCTGTTTGGTCGAGAAGAAAGTCGGGGAGTTCATTCCTGATTTGTGCCTCATCGATGACACCGGTAAGCACGAACCCATATTCATCGAGATTTGGAGCAAGCACAAAAATTCAGAGAAAAAGGCAGAGTCAGAATACATGATTATTGAAATACGACTGAAAACGACGGCAGAATTGGAAGAATTACCCAAGCATCCCATCACCGAATCTGAGACCGTCACATTTAGTCACTTCAAGACAAGTAAAGGGAATCTTGCTGAAAAAAGCGGCCTCAGTCTGATGCGATACACACTTTATGGTGGATCACTCAAATCTTATGTGGACGAACAGACAGTTAATTGCAAGAATTTCCGAAACAATCATCACCCTAAAGCCATTTTTGAAATTGACTGCATAAAAGAAGAAGTCTATTCTTCTATGGGCTTACTGTACTATGGCAACGCCCTCGCTATTGATAAAGGCTATGATATCCGTCTTTGTTATCTGTGTCAAGAATACGGACCTGATAGACGAAGATGGAGGAGTTATTATGACGACTCCAATGCGCCGATGGGGTGTTGCCGGGAGATAGATACACGTGGGTTCATTGAGTGCAAGCAAAATGACGCAAAGACTTGCCCTTTTTTCAAGTTAGACTCCTTTCAAGTGAAGAGGAATGTTGAATCGATAGAAAACTTCAAACGTTACATTTGGTACAAGAATCCTGACGGATCGTCATCCGAAGAGTATCAACAACGGAAATCTTATCAGGCGACTAATCCAAACTACGTCGACTTGAATCTCGACATTGACGTCGACAGATAATCACGTATTATCTCTTTCGGTGCGCAAGCTTGTTCCAGGCCTGAAGGCCTTCCACAAACATGCGCATCTTTTGTTACCCCCATCCCCAAGGGGAGTCCCGGTCCCGCAATCGGGCCTCGGAGCCTTCGGCAGGGCCACCTCCAGTCGTTTTCTGATTGTCGGGCCGAAGGCCCTCCAAACAGAAACCGCCTTCCGGCAGCGCGGCACTTATGTTTATACGGAGCTTCGCGCCGGCTGCGCCAGCGCTACGCCAGTGGCCTGGTCGAGCGCTACGCGCACGACCGCGTGGCGGTCGTCTTCCTGGTCATAGTATTCGTAGTGATGCGGGCTGTGTTTTTGTATCATCGCGCGATAATCGGCAGGCGGGCTTATCGGGTATTGGTATCACGCATATATAAGCGCACTATACTCTCATACGTGTTGTAGTTCCCTCAATTGGGGATGCTGCATACACCCGTTATCATCATGATCATTTTGGGAGATGAAACCGTCCGGTGCCTTGCGAATTGTCTGCCGGGGCCTGCGTTGTCGGTCCATCAGCGAGCTTTGGCCGCCTGGCGCTCCTTGCCACAGGAAGTGCAACTTCAGTGGAATGCCCTGGTCTGGAATGTCGAGCCGCACCGGCCACCCTTCGACCACTCCACCCGCATCTCCGTCTACAATCTATTTGTCAGTGCCTACCACGGTTTCACCACGCTCGGAAAAGAGCAAGTTCCGGAGCCGCGGGCCTTTGAGAAGTTTCCTCCATTCGCTGTTGAGGTGGGTGGAGTGTCTGTGGTTGAGGGTTTGTTGGTATTACCGGTTTCGGTGTTTATTGCTGCTGCGTTTGTCCCTGAGCGCTATCGGCTGCTGGCCAAGATCCAGCTCACGCAGCCAGGCAAGGGGCGCAACCCGGGTAAGATGCGCAATGTCCTGGCGGATCGCCCATGTGGATCTTCGTCAGTCAATCTCTTCATTGATCCGGGCGTCTGGGGCCTCAACCTGCAGCATTACCAGGTGCATGCCCGGTTCATCCTGCTCGATACGGTCACAGGCTACCGAAGCCAGTATCATCAGCAGTCGTTTTTGATTGGTTTGTAGTCGAAAATCCGTAACTTAGTGGTCAGGTAAAAAACATTTGGACAATGGCCTTTGGATATATAATGCTGCTTGTGATTCTCATAATGCCTCTGATGATGGTAGGCTTTGGCTTGTTGTTAATGAAGAATCCTCCGAAAAAAATAAACTCTTACTATGGATACAGGACGAGAAGATCTGTGAGGAGTCAGGAAACCTGGGATTTTGCGCATTACTATTTCGGGAAACTGTGGCTTGTGTGTGGCCTGGTGAGTCTCCCGATCTCTCTTGTTCCGTTATGCCTGGTGCTCGGAAAAAGCGAGCAAGTGATCAGTGTGGCGGGATTAATCGTTTTGGGCATTCAGACGCTTCTGTTGCTGGTTACAATACTCCTGACAGAAAGGGCATTAATGAAAAACTTCGACGAGTTCGGAAAACCTCTGTAGAGAAATAACAAAACGCTCCGGCCTTCTGGTCGGAGCGTTCTGCAAATAGAGGGTTGTTGTCTTGCTTACACCGACAGCTTTGCGCTGGCGTACATGTCGGCCGACTTCTCACCGGTGGCGGTGTTGATGTAGAAGTAGCGGAAGAAGACCTTCGGAGTGTAGTGGGTTATTCGTAGAACTACTAATAATATTCTTCGTTTTATGAAATGTTTTCTAACTTTGTCCTGAAACACTATAATTCAGGCTCAGATGAAGAAACTATCGGTCAAAGAGGAATTCATTATGCGGTTGTTCTGGGCGCATGGGGACATGTTCATCCAGGACCTCCTGCAGTACTACCCCGATCCCAAGCCGCACCACAACACGCTGGCAACGCAGTTGGGTATCCTGGAAGACAAAGGATACGTGGCCCGCGAGAAATATGCTAACGCCTATCGCTACCATGCCGTGCAGAGCGAACAGGACATCGTCGACAAGACCATTTCCGATGTGGTCGACAGGTTCTATGGTAGTTCTTACACGCAAATGGTCTCTCGGTTCGTGAAAGAAGAGAAGATGGATCTGGCGGAGCTCAAGGCGCTCATTGCCGAAATCGAAGACACCAAGAAATGACGGCCTTTATCATTTATCTAGTCAGAAGTGCGTTGTACCTGACTGTCTTCTCCGCCTTCTTTCTGCTGGTGACGCGGCGTAGCAAGCATTTCCACTTCAATCGCGCGGTGCTGCTTTCGGGCACGGTCCTATGTCTGGTGCTTCCGCTGCTGCCCGTGCATACGGCGGGGCCGACGCTGCTAGACAACCTTCCATCAGCGCCCGCAGCGATAGAAGAAATTGATGTATCAGCGCCGGCAGCGGCTATTCGTCTGCAATGGCCGATTCTTGCCGCCGGACTCTGGCTGGTTGGCGTGCTCGTCGTCCTAGCCGTCAATGCTGTATCCTACATTCGGATGATCCGTCTTTTCCGGAGCGCGCCATTTGATGTTCAGGACGGTTGCCGGCTGTATCTGCTGGATCGCGATGTCGCCTCCTTCAGTTGGATGCACCGCATCGTGATGAGCCGCAATGACTATGAAGCCTATCCGGCGATATTCTCCCACGAACGCGCCCACGTCGCCTGCGGACACTCGTGGGATATGCTATTCTTCAGCTTCCTGACAGCATTCCAGTGGTTCAACCCGTTGGTGTGGGTATGCCGGAACGAACTGCAGCTACTACACGAATACGAAGCGGACGCCGTCATACTCGGACAGGGAATCGACGGCACCCAATACCAGAAACTTCTGATCCGCAAGGCAGTAGGAGAATCACAGTTCCTGCAAGCCAATGGTTTCAACCACGCGCAGCTGAAACTGCGCCTCGCTCAACTGCGTCGCCCCTCCCAGAGCGGATGGCGTCGTGCCGTCACGCTGCTGGTGCTGCCCCTGCTGGCTGGCATCACCCTGCTGACTGCCGAACCCATACATCCCGCCAACTTCGTCAACGGGGTACAATTCGTCAACTGGCTGTACGATGAAATCCATTACCCGCGCTCGTGCCGTAAAGCGGGAGTGGAAGGTCGCATCCTCCTCGATTTCAAACTGGACACCGAAGGCTATATGCACGACATCAAACTGCTCGGTACCCTGCACCCTGACCTGGATGCGGAGATTCTGCGCGCCGCCCGCAAATCGCCCAGATGGATCCCGCAAGAAAAAGACGGCAAACCAGTTGAGGTCACTTATATCTGCCCCCTTGATTTAAAACCTCCTCGTAATGAAAAACCATAATCTGTTCTCTCGCACGTCATTATGCATCCTGGCTCTGGCGTTTCTTGCCTTTTCTGCTGAGGCTCAGAATGTCCGGTGCAGCTATCAGTATTTCTACAAAAAGGACCCTGCAAAGGGTTTCTATAAAGTGCCGGACATGCGGCTTGACCATTGTGACGGACGAACTGCCTGGTACAGCGAAACGACAGCGATAAGAGATTCCCTGAGCTTCATCGCCTTTGATGAAACGGGCTCCATTGCCGACAATGAAACATACGGCCAGTTGACACGGCTCCGTCCCAAATTGTTTGAATGCACGACTATTGACTACCAGACACAGTCTTTCATTCAGCATTACAAAAGCGCCACGCTTCACCTGAACGGCACCGGCCAACTCATCTTGCCGGAATGGGTATTATCGGATGAGAAAAAGGATGTAGAAGGTTACCTTTGCCATAAGGCGACAGCGCAATATCTGGGTCGCGACTGGACGGTCTGGTACACGGAAGAAATCCCGCTAAACATCGGGCCCTGGCTACTATGGGGTGCACCGGGCTTGATCGTGGAGGCGCGGGATGCTGACAATCTTTTCATTTTCAAGTTCACCGGAATCGAATCGTTGACCGAAGGCTGTCGCTTCGATCTGTTGCGAAAATACTATCTGGAACCGCACAATAAGAAAAGAGGGGCGGATTACACAACGGACGAACTGCAGAAGGTAGAAAGCACCTATACGAAACTCATGAGTGATGTGCATTTCTTCGACGAAGCGCATCACAGCCAAGGCGCACGAGCAACCGACGCCAATGGCAGGGAACTCGACAGGGCTGCGTTCTTCAAATACATCCCAAAAATTCCTACGGAGTATTGGAAAGACAAGAAATAGTGTTGCGACCCCGGATTCTTTCGCTCTTGCTGGCCCTGCTGGTCAGTTGCACCGCGGCCCTCGCCCAGACGGCCGTGTCGGGCATCGTGCGCGAAAAGAAGACGAAGGAACCCGTGGCCGGGGCTTTTGTGTTGGGGCTGGCCGCTTCGCAGCAGAAAGCCTTTGCCTATAGCGACGGAGAGGGTCGGTTTGTGCTGAAGGTGCCGGAAGGGGTGGTGCTCGATGAGATTCGGGTTTCGATGATGGGGTTTGCCGCGACGAAGTTGCCCCTGGTGCCGGGTACAAGCACCGGCATCGTGATTGAACTGGCGGAGCAGCGGACGGAACTGCGGGCGGCGCGGGTGGAAGCTGCCGCTGTTGAAGAAAAAGGCGATACGCTTTCCTATACGGCCGGGGCCTTCCGGGATGGTACCGAACGATCCATGGGCGACCTGCTCGAGAAGTTGCCCGGCATTACGGTCACGCCCTCGGGCGGCATCCAGCACAATGGGAAGGCCATCGGAAAACTCTACGTGGAAGGAATGGACCTGATGGGCGCTCGCTATGGCACAGTGACCAACAATCTCTCGGCCGATGCCATCGCGCGGGTGGAAGTCTATCAGAACCACCAGCCCGTGCGTGCGTTGCAGGACATTTCGCTCACCGACCGTAGCGCCATCAACATCATCCTGAAGGAGAGCGTGCGGAGCACCTGGTTGTTCTCGGGCGATGCGGCCCTCGGCCTGCCGCCGTTCCCGCTTTTCGAGGCACGGGTAATGCTCTCGAACTTCGGCAAAAAACGCCAGAGCCTCTTCCTCATCAAAGGGAACAACGACGGCGGCGACATCCTGCAGGAATTGCAGCAACAGTCCATTCTCGGGCGCGGCCCTGGCGCTTACCTCATCACGCCCGGCGAAGTCGACAGCGACTTGCGTTCCCGCCTGAACCCGGGCCGGAGCTATCTCTCGCTGCCCAAGGAATACTGGTACGACAATATCTCCGGACTCGGCTCCTTCAACCACCTGATCAAGTTGGATGAAACGCGACAGCTGCGCCTCGCACTACAGGCGGCTGGTGAACGCTATAACGAAACCTCGGAGAGCCACGACGAAATCCGCTTTGCCGACGGCGCTTCACTCGAAATCTTGGAAAACCGCACGATGACCGACCGGCGCGGCTACTTTTCGGGAATGGCAGCGTACGAGGATAACGGCGCGAAACGCTATATAAGTAATGAATTCTCGGCAGCGGGACAGCTGCGGGTCAACGAATCGGCCCTGCAGGGAGGCCGCAACCAGTACGGCCAGCACTATGACCTGCCCTCGTTCAAGGCCGACAATCTTTTGAAGCTGGTGTTGCGTCGGGGCTCCGGACGGGCGTTGGAACTGACCAGCGACAACAAGTATCGCCGCACCAATCACGCCGCGCGCTATGTGACCGACGGACGGGAGTATGGCCAGCATCTGTTCGGGCAAGACTTCTCGACCGACCTGCGGACGTCACATAAGTGGAGTGCCGGCCGACACCGCATCAGCCTCTCGGAAGGCATGGCGCTGGAGTATGTAGACCGTCGGGCAGAAGCAGAGGGCGTGACGTTCGAAGGCGTCATAACTTCCGGCTCGCTGTCCGTGCTGGCACTACGGCCCACTGCTCGCGTTTCGGATGCTATTTCGCTGGGCGGCGCCCGGCTCACCCTCGCGCTTCCCGCTACGCTGCACTATCTCATCATCCGGGGGCACGACAACCTGCTCTATCCCACGCTCACACCATCGTCCTCGCTGCAGTGGAAGCTGTCGAGGCGACTTGAACTCTCTGCTTCATCGTCTTATGCACTGACTCGCTCCAACGCCGAATCGCTGCTCGACGCGGCGGTGATGCAGTCCTGGCGCACATTGGCCGTCAGCGACAGTTTGCGGCGCAGCACCCGCTGGAACACGCAGGCGACGCTCCGCTGGAACGATATACCCGCAATGTTCTTCGCTACCCTCTCCGGTTCCTGGTCAATGGGCGGATCCAACCGCGCCTCTTCCAGCATCTGGCTGGAAAACCAGACGTACCAATACTACCTGCCGCTTTCGACCGCCACTTCTGGCTGGAGCGTGAACGCCTCCCTGAAGAAGTACTTCGGTCTGCGGGCCATCGTCGTGGAACTGCAGGGCAGCTGGATGGAGAACGAGATGCAGGAGTACCTGCAGGGCGAGCTGGTCAATTACCACTCGGCTCGGCTGCATACGCAGCTCAACCTCGCTAGCAACCCCGTCTGGTGGTTCTCCACGGACATCACCGGTAGCTACGACCGCGACTTCGTCACAGGATCTTCAAAGCAACAGACTCAGATGGTCCAAATAGATGGAACGCTTCGGTTCAAACCCGTCAAGCCGCTTGCCATCGACGCCACCGGGCACTGGCTCTGGAGCGAAATACCAGGAGTTCGCGTTTCTAACACTCCGCTCCTGAAAGTCTCCGCTTCCTGGTCGCTGAAGAATGCCACGCTCTTCGTCGAGTGCCGAAATCTGCTGAACGCCACCGAATACCGCCGCGAAAGCGTCTCGGCCTACCGGACAACTTCCTCCATCACCCAACTCACCGGCCGACAATTCCTCCTCGGCATTCGGATGTCACGGTAAGGGAAGGAGTATTTTGCCAATATATAACAAAACCACCCGGCCATCTTTCGACGGTCGGGCAGTAGAAGTTCACTTATAGAAAAGATTACTCGACAATTGCCCCTTCTGGGGAAATGATCATATCTCCACTAATATTAAAATTCTCCACATTTACGATAGGAAGGAAATACTTTGAAAAAGGAGAGTTCTCTGTCTTAGCAAACAATACTCCTCTTGCCTGACTAACGGAAATCTGGACTAACGTTTCAATAAAAGGCTTGGGGATCACCACCCGGCCTGACTCCTTTTCGGTCAATTGGTCCCACGACTCCTGGTTCAGCTGATAAAAGGCATTCGTTTTAAGAATCAGAAAAGGATGAGAATCACACACAAATTGAATCCATACCGAAATTGCAATTGCTCTAAGGCCGAAATTGCAACCAGGCCTAATTGAAACGGAGAAAGAACTCTTTTCCTCTTTGGGATCTTCCAAAGCAGCAAATTGCTCAACCTCCATATGGTGAATCTGGAAAAGAATATTCTTATGCATAGTTAAGGGCAATTTGATTCTTGCAGTGTCTCTTACTAGACAACTCTTTGATTGAACCGAATTGGAATCCATTCACGCCATTGGTCAATAAGCGCCAAATGTCTACCGATAATAAAGGACTATTCACACTAAGAATGTCTTTTCTCATGTAGATAGTACTATCAAGTGTAGCATCATCGCATACGCGAATGAGGGGGTAATTAAGCCGTTTCCCATATTCTTCAGCAATCTTAACCGAGAATGAGGGATCCTGATTCCTCAGAATCTTATTCACATACTGAGGGGAAACACCAAGAGCGGCAGCAAGGTCCTTCTGACTCCAACCCCGCTCTTTCATACACTGTCTTAGCCTAAGGGCTATCCGCACGTTCGCATCCAGCTCTTCAGGCTGATTAAGATCTTTCTCGATTCCTTCAATCCAAGAAAAATCATCTCCGGCAACCACAATCTTGCCGTTTTTCGTCGTGCTCATAAAACTATTCTGCAATAAAATCAATAAAACTGTCTTTATCAAAAATGCCATTGTCAAAAATGTTACTCGCGACTCGCTCCATTTTTTTTAATTCAATTTCGGTATTGGGAGCATCAGACATTTCTTTCACAATCTTAATGGCACCTCCAGTTATACATACAGTATTTTCATCAACCATTATACCATAAATGCGAAAAGCTACTCTCTTAGCAATATGGCCATATTTTGCTTTAACCTTGAATACTTTATCGCGGCGTCTCTTAGAGTCTTCCTCTTTATCTAAGGGTTCAAATACTGAAACAAGTTGACCTGATTCAAGTAATCTTAAGAGTTCTTTGAATACAACTCGAGAATTTTGGACAACATCTCCAACGAATACTTCTTCTGTCACTCCTTTCCAAAACGGATCCGAGAAATAAGAAGAGTTGGTTTCAAAAAACTGCGCGAGATATAAAGGGTCCTTCCAAAGGGAAACCAATTTCGACAACTCTGTTTTTCCAATATATTCAGGGTCCAATTCATCCGCACATTCCTGTACTCCCATTGATAACAACTCAGGCCGAGAGAAGCAGACTGAGAGAGCAGTATTGGTATCACCTTGGGAAGAAAAGATGCGTTTATATTCCACAATTAACCAATCGGTTTATTTTCTGCAAATATACTATTTGTTTTGAATAAATCAACCAACTGGTTAATTTTTTTATAGCGATTCCTTCTTAAATCAACGAAAAAGGCTTGCACAAAGATTTGCACAAGCCTTTTTCGCAAGATATGTCAATGCTAACCCAGTTTCGCAGAGACGTACATGTCGGCCGACTTCTCACCGGTGGCGGTGTTGATGTAGAAGTAGCGGAAGAAGACCTTCGGGTTGCCGGCGGTCGGGGTTCCGTTCTTCGCATCGTAGTCGGCCTTGATGTTGATGGCCGTGGCTGCAGGCTGGTGAAGGCTGCGGCCTTGCAGTAGGCGCGGTTCACGCCGTTGCTCTGGGGCTCGGAAGCCAGGATCACGAGCTTGAGGTTCGTCACCGAGTCAGGAATGCTGTCCAGGGTGAATGTCATCGCGCTGGCGCAGAGGGCGACGGTAGCGGCTGCCGGGGCAGCGACGCCGGTGAGGGCCGGAGGCCCTGTGCATTCCCTTGCGGGATTGTGCTCGCCCTGGGGGCTGCGCATTCCCTGGACGCTCGCCGCGGGGCCCTTGCAACCTGGAAAGGCATCCCGGGCCTGCGGCCCGCTGGTGCTTTTTTGCTGTCCTGCCTTATGCAAGCAAGCTTGCAACGGCCGGACAACAAAAAAGCACCGCAGCTTCGCTGCGATGCCATTCTAGGTTGCGGTGAGTGAGGGATTCGAACCCCCGGTACGGTCACCCGCACACCTGTTTTCGAGGCAGGCTCCTTCAACCACTCGGACAACTCACCTGTTGAATTCAAAAAAGCATGTCGGCGAAAGGGCCGCCATGCTTGCTGGGTCTGGATGACTGGACTTGAACCAGCGACCTCCTGGTCCCTAACCAGGTGCGCTACCAACTGCGCCACATCCAGAAGTGGACCGCAAATGTAGATATTTTTCTTTTTGTGTCCAAAAAAAATCAACGGAATCCTTGCCTGAGGGTGGGATCAGACGGCGGAGACCTTTCCGGCAAGGCGGAAGAACAGTCCCGGGAACCATTTGTAGGCGAAGCAGGCGATCATTTCCTTGCCGCCGACGCGGACCTGACGCTTGCCGCGGACGATGCCGTCGACGCATTTGCGGGCGCAGGTGTCGGCGTCCATGCCGCCGGCCTGGCCGGGGTCCATCTTGCCGTGTGCGCTGCCGTCGCCTTCGAGGGCGCTCAGGCTGATGGGGGTATTGATGCGGCCGGGAAAGAGGAGGGTGACGTTCATGCCGGTCTCCAGTTTCAGCGCTTCGAAGAAGCCCTTGATGGCGTGTTTGGCTGCGCAGTAGGCGGAACGCTGGGGAAAACCGAAGAGGCCGGAAATCGATGAGGTGGCGGCGATGTGCGTGTCAGCGTCCCACTTTCCGGCGGCGTGTAGGACCTTGGTCAGGTGTACAGGCGCGAAGAAATCTACTTCCATGACCCGGCGGTCAACCTCTTCGGCCGTTTCCATCGCCAGGGAACGCTGGGAGATGCCTGCGTTCAGAATCAGGAAATCGATGCGTCCTTCCAGGGAAGAGGCAAAGGCGTCGATTGCGGGATAGTCGGTCGTATCGGCCTGCACCAGGCGGGTTTCGCCGGCGCCGAGCCCCAGACATTCCTGACGGACGGCTTCCAGCCGCTGCGGGTTGCGGGCCAGCAGGATCAGGTCTGCGCCCCTGCGGGCGAATTCGCGGGCGAGGGCGGCCCCTATGCCGGAACTGGCTCCTGTGATCAGTACTTTCTTACCAGTCAGTTTATCCATGTCGTTCTTTATTTCAGGGGGGACTTGTCTTCCGTATCGCAGTTGATCAGCAGCAAGGAGTCGGCCATTTCCCCTTCCGCGGCTTTCCAGGTGTAGCGGAAGCGGCCGTCGCGTTCCTGCACGACGGTTTCTTGATAGACCCAGCCGTGGATGCCCGGATCCATCCATTCGCCCGTCTTCTTGTCACGAAGGTCGTATCCTTCCGGCTCGATGCAGTCGCCGGCAACGAAGCGGTAGAGTGCGTAGCGGCCGGCGGGCAGATTGTCAAGCTGATAGGTGACCCGGGCTCCGTCGCGGACAGCTGTCCAGGCCTCTGTCCCGAGGAAGGAGCGATCGTCTCCGCGATAAGGCTCCCAGCCGGCCTTCATGCGGGCTGGCGTCTCAATCAGATAGCGTCCGGGAAGAGACAGTCCGAGATATTCGGCTATAGCCTGGAGCGTCCGTTTTCCGAAGGCGCGGATGTTGTCGTTGTCAGCCCAGAGACCGTCGCGGTCAAAAGAGTAGCAGTTATAGGTGGTCTCGATCGTCAGGGCGATGGTGTTTTCGCCGAAACGGTCCCAGATCCATCCCTCGACGTAGCGGGGCGCCATGTCCGAGAAATTCATGTCCAGGGGCCGGATGCAGGGGTTGAGGCTGCTGACCAGGCCCGTGTACGCCCAGAGTTTGCGGAAGAAGGACGGGGTGGTTGTACTGCCCTTATGCATCCAGAACGTGGCGGATTCGGAGAGTTGGGAGTGGCTGTTGATCACGAAGTCGAAAGGACGTTCGCGGGTCAGCTCCTCGAGCTTGCGTTTGATGGCGCGCACTTCCACGACAGTGCTGTCTTCGCTTCGTCCGAAGTTGATCTCTTGATTCACGCCGATGGCGTTGCAGCGGGAGAGACCGTTCGCTACCCCGTCGGGGTTGGCGAAAGGAAGCACATAGGTATCGAGTTGCTGGCGGAGAGACCGGGCCTGGGGCGTATCACCGAGAAGATAGTCCACCAACCCGTCCACCAGATAGGAAGACGGCGATTCCGAGGGGTGCTGCCGCGCGTGGATCCAAAGGCGGGCTTTCTTTTCGGCGGGAACCGACAGGTCCGTGATATGCATCAGCTGCAACGGGCGGCCTTCGTGGCTGAAGCCGATGGTGTCAAGCAGTACGTCGGGGTGCTTGGTCCAGGCCTCGATCCGTTCCTGAAGATAGCTGTAGGTGTATGGGTTATACAGAGCGATGAAAACCGTATCGCGTGTGAACCGCTTGTCGAGACGGCGCGGTTGGGATTCAGCCAGCGGGAGATGCTCCCATACCTCCCCGTCGTAGGAGAAGGAACTCCGTGCTACGCCATTGTCATTCAAGGTGAGGTAGATCTGTTTCCCTTTCACGCCCGTCATCCGGAAATAGTACCAGTTCGCGCTGGGTTCCAGGGTGGTGTCGATGGGGTTTTCGGGATCGTATTTCCCGTTGACCAGGAAGGAAAGATGGACGACCGTGTCTCCCGGGGACACAATGACGCTGGCTGAGTCGAGCAGCTGGGCGCTTCCGAAGGCCCCGCCTTCGAAGTTGCCGTCAAAGCGGACCTGTGCCGTGCTGACAGACGGGAGTAGAAGAACGGACAGGAGCAGGAGGGTCTGGCAGATTCGTTTCATCGCTCAGAAGGAGAATTCACTACGTTTCTTGAAGGTTTCGGGAAGCGGCATCTCATAAACGCTGCTGCGCAGCAGGGCGCCGAGCGCCTCGGTGCTTTCGCAGGCGGCTTGCTGTTCGGGGGTGATGATTTCCCCGATGCCGAACCGGGGCTGTTTCCCTCTTTTGTTAAAGACTTCCCCGCACAGGCGGATGAGACGGACCCGCCAGTCGATCAGTCCCAGCGAGTAGAAGAAAAGGGAGTTTCGGTCGAAAAAGCGGATGGGCACGACCGGCACACCGGCCTTCCGGATCAGGCGCAGGACAGGCACCTGCCACTCCCGGTCGCGGATGCAGCGATCCTTCAGACTGAGGTCGGAGACGGCCCCGGAAGGGAAAAAGCCGACAGCGTGTCCGTCGCGCAGGTGCCCGAGCGTCTCACGGACGCCGCCCAGGCTGGAAGCCTGGGGCCCGGTCTCCTTGTCGCCCTTGGGCACGACATTGATGAAATTGGGCGACATGGCCCGGATATGGGCGAGGATTTCGTTGACCATTACCTTATAATCCGGGCGGACGTGGCCCAGCACGTCGATGAGCGTGATGCCGTCGAGATGGCCGTAGGGGTGGTTGCTGACGGTGATGAACGGACCTTCGGGAAGGGCCTCGAGCCGCTGCGGATTGCCGATCAGGAAGTCTACGCCGATGTCGCGGAGCAGGGCGCCTGCAAAATCGGCTCCCTGCCACTGGCAATTGCGGTCGTAAAGGTCGTTGACCTTGTCGACCGATGCCAGGTGCATCAGCTTTTTCACAAGGGAAGCGCCCCGCTTGCCACGCAGCTTCGGGACCATTTCCTGGACTTCCTGTACAGTGATGACGGGCATTTTACTTCTCTTCCTTGCTCCGCGGCATCGGGTCGATCCGTGCGTAGTGACGGGCGTCCTTGATGATGGTGATCAGGAAAATCAGGAAGAGGATGCCCAGGATCACCAGACCGGGATAATCTAGTGCATGGATGAAGACCTTCTTGCCCAGGATGACCACGACCCGCTCGAACTGCTGCCAGGGTTTAATGAAGATCAGCAGCGTGTTGAGCAGGATGGCTGCCAGACGGAACTCCGTGGGACCGAGACCAGCGTAGGTCAGCTTGAACTCGGATTTAAGATGCGCGTTCATACTCACGTTGAGGGTGAGCTGCAGATAGACGACCAGCATCGCCAGGGCGATGTAGAGGTTCAGGAAGGGCGACAGACCGAGACCGACGAACATCAGGGTTTCGTTGATGCCGTCGACCGTGTGGTCGATATAGTAGCCGTAGATGGGTCGCTGGGTCTTGCGCACGCGGGCGAGGGTGCCGTCGAGCGAGTCGCCATACCAGTTGACGATTAGCCCGAATGTGCTGAGCCAGAGCCAGTTCACATTTAAGTGCGACAAGATGTATCCGAGTGCGATCAGAACGGAGCCCATGGTTCCAACCCAGGTCAGAAGGTCGGATGAAACCCATCGGGGCTGCCGTTCGGCCAGCCAAACCAGTGCTTTGCGCTCAACGCCGTTGAGGAAAGAAGTCTGGATGCGTTCTGCTTTTTTATCCATACGAATCGTTTATTATAGCAAGCAAAATTACGGAAAAAAAGACAAAACCATTCGTTTGACGTGCTTTTGGGCAAAAAAAAGGTAACTTTACGGTATGAAACGAATCGTATTTGCCTTGCTGACCCTGCTGATGGCCGGGCAGCTTTCCCTGGCTCAGGAAGAGCGCAGGGTGATGACCATGGAAGAAGCCGTGCTGGGCCGCGGCTTGATGATCCAGTCTCCGACCTGGCACTGGACCGGCGACAAGGCGGTCGTGGCGCAGGATGAGCCGGGCATCCCTCTGCGCCGGCAGCGTCCTGAACCGCTGGCCTATCCCCGCGGAAACAACCTCTACTATAAGGATGCGGAAGGGGTGGAGCACGCCATTACGGCATACGCCGATCCCGGCATCGTGTGCGGGCAGAGCGTCAGCCGCAACGAATTCGGCATCAGCGGCGGCATCTTCGTCTCGCCCGACAGCAGCAAGATCGCTTTCTACCGGAAAGACGAACGTGGCGTCACGCTCTTCCCGCTGCTCGACATCACCACGCGCACCGGCACCTTGCGGGAGATCCGCTATCCGATGAACGGCATGACCTCCGAGCAGATCGCCCTGGGCGTCTATGATATCGCCTCCGGCACGACGGTCTGGCTGCAAGTGGACGATTTCGACGAAGAACGGTACCTGACCAACATCACCTGGGGCCCCGGAAGCGACCGCATCTATATCCAGGTCCTCGACCGGGCACAGAAGCACGTCCACCTGAACGTCTATGACGTGACGGACGGCCGTTGCCTGGGGACGCTCCTGACCGAGGAGAACGAACGCTGGGTAGAGCCGCAGGAACCGCTCGTGTTCCTCGACACGGATCCCGACCAGTTCCTCTATTTCACGGACAACCGGGACGGCTACAAGAACTACTACCTCTGCTCCGCAAGCGGGAAGTTCGCACCCCGCCGCCTGACCGACGTGGATGCCGACTGCTCCTACCTGACGCAGCGCGGCCGCTATATCTATTACTATTCCGCCGAGGTCTCTCCCGTGGAGAACCATCTCTTCCGCGTGGATCTGAAAACCGGCAAGAAACTCCGGCTTACCCGGGAGAAGGGCTGGCACATGTGCCAGATCTCGCCTGACGGCAAATACTTCATGGACAGCTGGTCCTCGCTCAATGTGCCGCGCGCCGCGGGCTGGGGAACGACCGACGGCAAGAAGTTCACGGAGCTTTACCGGGCTCCCGAGCCGAGCCCGCTGCTGACCAGCTGCCGGATCGAGACCGGTACGGTCAAGAGCGCCGACGGCAAGTACGACAATCACTACGGCCTCGTCTATCCGATCGATTTCGATCCTTCGAAAAAATATCCTGTGATCCTCTACGTGTACGGCGGCCCGCATACACAGCTGATCCGCGACGTCTATCAGGGCGGTATGTCGCGCTGGGACATCTATATGGCACAGCACGGCTATATCGTCTTCACGATGGACAACCGCGGAACGCCGAACCATGGCGCCGAATACGAGAAAGCCATCCACCGCCAGTGCGGCCAGGTGGAGATGGCCGACCAGATGGAAGGCATGAAGTGGCTGATGTCGCATCCGTGGGTGGACCGCGATCGCATCGGCGTACACGGCTGGAGCTATGGCGGTTTCATGACCATCTCGCTGACGGTCAACTATCCGGAAGTCTTCAAGGTCGCGGTGGCCGGCGGTCCGGTCATCGACTGGAAATGGTACGAGGTGATGTATGGCGAACGCTATATGGAGACCGAAGCCACCAACCCGGAAGGTTTTGCGAAAACCTCGCTGATTCCGCGCGCCAAGGACCTCAAGTCCAAGCTGCTCATCTGCCAGGGCGCGATCGACGACACGGTGGTCTGGGAGCACAGCCTGAGCTTCATCGAGAGCTGCATCAAGAACAAGGTGCAAGTGGATTACTTCCCGTATCCGACACATCCTCACAACGTGCGGGGCGTCGACCGGGTCCACCTGATGGACAAGGTAACGATGTATTTCGAAGATTATCTTTAAAAGACGTTACCCAACCCTTCCTGCCGCTTCCACTCGGAAGGCGTCAGGCCGGTCTGTGCCTTGAACGTGCGCAGGAACGCGGTGCGGGAGGAGAAGCCGGCAGCTTCCGCCACATCGGCGTGCGGCATGTCAGGACGCTTGCGCATCAGTTCCTGGGCATAACGGATGCGGTAGCCGCTGATCAGCGATGCGAAATTATTCCCCGACAGATTGTTGACCAGCAGGCTGATATAGGTTTGGTTGGTGGCCAGCAGGGAGGCGATGTCCGAGACGCGGAGGTCCTTCTGCTTGAAGAGTTCCTTTTTCATGATCAGCCGGTCGATTTCTCCCATCAGGTCGGTACTGAGCTTCCCGACCGTTTCTCCGGCAACCCTTTCGTTCGTTCCCACTGGCACAAGGGGAGACACTTTCTTCCGACGGCGAAGCACAATCAGCAAAAGAAGGCCACCGGCAGCCAAAAAGATGATGGCGGCAAATAGCCAAAATGGAAACCCGCCCTGCCGGAACTGATCCGGATAAAAACGATAGACTGCAGCGCTCGTCTGAAAGTTGGTGAACGCAATCTCATTTGGCCGGCTGAGGTCCCGTTCCACACCTCCGGACATCAGCAAACTGCCGTCCGGCATCAGGCAGACCCGTCCCTGCGGGAAAGCGCCGGAAGCATCTTCGGCATAGAAGAGCCGCAGGTCGGCCTTTCCTCCATCGAAAGTAGCATCGTAATCGATGCGGGCCAGACAAATCCGCCCTTTGACGTCATAGCCCAGCATCCATGCCTGGCGGAGAGGGCGCTTCACCTGAAACCAGGGAGTCCAGTTCACCGGACCGCCGAAAGGTCCTTTCATGGGGAACGGCGTGTCGGTTTCCAACAAGGAAAAGTGACCTTCCGACACTTTCAGGATGCCAATCTGGCCGTCGGACGACCGTTCGATGGGAAGCAGATATGTGTAGTCGGCAATCTTCAGGTTTTCTTCCAGGAAAGAAACTACCTTGACAGTCCAGTCCTCCAGCAGGGAAACATGCAGCGTATCCCCCCGGAGGAGGTCCACCCGGCCGTAAGCCGGGTTTCCGTAATTGTCTTCCCGGCCGAAAATGACAGCCTCATCGGGAGAAGCAGGGAGAATATAAGGGGCATTCCAGCCGACAGGCAGATTCTTCAGCGAAAGGAAGCCTTCTCCGGGATCATACAGTGCCACGCCGTCTTCAGCGTACCAATTGCCGGCAATGACAATCTTTCCGTCGGGAAGTGTCAGGGCAGAAGCATACGCCCTTCTGCGGTCCATGATGCCGATCGGATGAAAACCGTGCGTCTCCGGATCATAGATTTCCGCACCCCAACTCTGACCGATTCCGAAAGATTCAGCGCTTCCCCCGCCCAGAAAGACACGCCCGTCCGGCAGCACCGCAAAGCATCCACCGTCATGCGGCCAGGACATCTGCAGGGAATACCAGGTGCCGTTCCGGAAGGACTCGGCCGTCCCCACCGGATTGAACCCGTCGGTATGGCCTCCGAATACCGTTATTTCATTGCCTGTCACCAGCATGAGATGCCCGGCCCGAGGCGTTTTCATATCGGGCAGCCGCTCGAAACGGATCCGTTCATAGGATACATCTTCGGCGGCTGCACAGAGCAGGGACAAGAGGCCGGCCAGCAAGGCCGACAGTATCGTTCGCATCATCATGATGCAAAACTACACAAAAAACCTACCTGGTAGAAAAATGCATGAAAATGTCATCGCCGCCCGCCCCCTTGTTGAGGTCGTAGGCACTTCCACCATCCTTGCCCACAGCGCCGCCGGAAGACGCGTTGAACCAGATCCCGGTGACGCGACGTCCGTCGCCGAACGAGTCCTGGGTGTAGTAGATGTGGATGTCATCGCCGCCGGCATTGCTGTTCAGGTCGCCCTTGATACCCGTGAAATGACTGCCGCCTTCATACGGACAAAGCGTGTAGGAACGTCCGCCTACCGTAAGGGAACCGGATACCGGATTCGAGCGGGAACTCAGGTACAGGTCAGTGATGCAGTTGCCGCCCGTGCCGGTCTTGTAGCAAAGATAGATGATATCGCCGCGCGTGCCGGCGTTCAGATCGCTTTCAATCACGGTCCAGCCCTCCTTACGGGCCTTCGCCTTCAGGGAAGAAACCTCTGAGGAATTCCCGCCGATGAGCTTCACGGCACTGACGTACTTCTCGCCGCCGGATGAAGGCTTCGGAGAATTGGAGACAGTCGTGGAAGAGGAGGAAGAAGAGGAAGAAGAGGAAGAGGAGGACTTTGTCGTACTGAAGTGCAGGAAGATGTCATCGCCGCCGGCACCTTTGTTGAGGTCGTAGGCTTCGTCCGTACCATTCTTGCCGACGGCGCCTTTTGCGGAGGCATTAAACCAGATATCGGTAAGCGCACGGCCGTCGCCGAACCGGTCTTTTGTATAATAAAGGTGGATGTCATCACCGCCGGCATTACTGTTAAGGTCGCCGTTGATGTGGGTGAAATGGATGCCGCCATCTTTGGGGCAAAGTGTATATTCGCGCCCTTTCACTGTGATGCTCCCGCCGACGGGATTGTGACTGGAGCTCAGATAGAGGTCCGTGATGTAGTTGCCGCCCGTTCCGGTCTTGTAGCAAAGATAGATGATATCGCCGTTCGTGCCGGCGTTCAGATTGCTTTCAATCACGGTCCAGCCATCCTTACGGGCCTTCGCTTTCAGGGAAGAAACCTCTGAGGAATTCCCGCCGATGAGCTTGATATCGCGGATATAACTCTCAGGTGCGGAAGCAGGTTCATCCTGCTGAATCCGGGCGCCGGAGGCTGCCATGGAAAAGGTAAACGCCATCAACAAAATGACGAATGCTGAAAACTTTTTTGTCATAACGGTATCGTTTGTATTTTTAACAAAAATACCGCTCCACCACCTCATCCTTGTTTCAATTCCAATAAACGAGTGTCACAAAATCCAAAAAGAATCGTGACACAGGCTAAAAAATACCCGGCAAGAGCGCGATTCAGAACAGTCCGAACAGACGGGCGTCGATTTTGTCGGTGATGGTGGCGAAGTCTTCGGGGTTGTTCTGGAAGTCGAGGCCGTCGGCGTCGATGGTCAGGACTTCGCCTTCGTACTCGTGATTGATGAATTCCTCGTAGCGGCGGTTCAGGCCGCCCAGGTATTCGAGACTCATGCTCTGTTCATAATCGCGGCCGCGCTTCTGGATCTGGGCCACCAGATGCGGAATCGAACACTTGAGATAGATCAGCAGGTCGGGCAGCTTGACCATCTGCATCATCACCCGGAAGAGATCCATGTACGCATCGTAGTCGCGCTGCGAGAGATTGCCCATGGCCACGTTGTTGGCCACGAACACATAGACGCCCTCGAAGATGGTGCGGTCCTGGATGATGGTTTCGCTGCTGCGGGCGATTTCCATCACGTCCTTGAAACGCTGCGTGAGGAAATAGACCTCCAGGTTGAACGACCAGCGCTGGATGTCCTTGTAATAGTCTTCCAGGAACGGGTTGTGGGTCACAGCCTCGAATTTCGGGGTCCAGCCGTAGTGCTGGGCGAGCATCCGGGTCAGCGTGGTCTTGCCGCTGCCGATATTGCCGGCGATTCCGATGTGCATCTGCGTAAGGATTTATCAGGTTGATTTGCGAAGTTACACAAATTTTTTCGTAAATTTGAAGATTCGCAAACAATCAAACCCATTATAACGCATTTGTCATGAGAGACGCCATCTATGCATTTCCCGATCCGGCCAACGAGCCGGTCAAGACTTATCTGAAAGGTTCCCCCGAGCGCGAAGCCCTCGAAAAAGAGCTCAAGCGCCAAAGCTCCATCGAGATTGAGATTCCGCTGATCATCGGCGGGAAGGAAATCCGTACGGGCAATACCGGCAAGGTGGTGATGCCGCACGATCACCATCACGTTCTGGCCACCTACCACAAGGCCGGCCCGGCCGAGGTCCGCATGGCCATCGACGCAGCCATGGCCGCCCACAAGCAGTGGTCCGAGACCGACTGGACGGTGCGCGCCGCCATCCTGCTCAAGGTTGCGGAGCTCATCTCCACGAAATACCGCGCGCTGATGAACGCCGCCACGATGCTCGGCCAGAGCAAGAACTTCTACCAGGCCGAGATCGACTCCACCTGCGAGTTGATCGACTTCCTGCGCTACAACGCGCACTTCGCCTCGGAGATCTACGGTTTCCAGCCCAAGAGCGCCAAGGGTCAGATCAACACCGTGGAATACCGCGCCCTCGAAGGTTTCGTCTTCGCCCTTACGCCGTTCAACTTCACCTCCATCGCCTCGAACCTCAACATGTCGCCCGTGCTGATGGGCAACGTCACGGTGTGGAAACCTTCCACCACGGCCATCCTCTCGAACTACTACCTGATGCAGATCTACAAGGAAGCCGGCCTGCCCGACGGCGTGGTCAACTTCATCCCCGGCCAGGGCTCGGTGATCGGCAAGGAGATCTTCGCATCGAAGCATCTGGCAGGCGTCCACTTCACCGGCTCCTCCGCCACCTTCAATACGCTCTGGCGCCAGGTCGGCGAGAATATCGACAACTACGTGAACTACCCGCGCCTCGTGGGCGAGACGGGCGGCAAGGACTTCATCTTCGTCACCCCGACCGCCGTGGCGGAAGACGTGGCGACGGCCGCTTTCTGCGGCTCGTTCGAGTTCCAGGGCCAGAAATGCTCCGCAGCTTCCCGCATGTACGTTCCTAAGTCGCTCTGGCCGAAGATCCTCGAGGGTATGAAGGCCTTCGCGGCCGAGGTCAAGATGGGTGACGTCTGCGATCCCGACAACTTCATCAATGCCGTGATCGACGAAGTCTCGTTCGACAACATCGCCCGCAATATCGAATTCGCGAAGAACGCCCCGGACGCCGAGATCGTCATCGGCGGCGGCTGCGACAAGAGCAAGGGCTACTTCGTGGAACCGACCGTCATCGTGACCACCAATCCTCACTTCAAGACGATGGAAGAAGAAATCTTCGGCCCCGTGCTTACCGTCTATGTATATGAAGACAAGGATATGGACGCTGCCGTCGAACTCTGCGATACCACCTCGCCTTACGGCCTGACCGGCGCCGTCTTCGGACAGGACCGCCTGATGGTCCAGGGAGTCGCCGACCGTCTGCGTTATGCAGCCGGCAACTTCTACGTGAACGACAAGCCTACGGGCGCCGTGGTCGGCATGCAGCCGTTCGGCGGATCCCGCAAGTCCGGCACCAACGACAAGGCCGGCGGCGAGTTCAACCTCATCCGCTGGGTCATCCCGCGCGCCATCAAGGAGACGCTGGTTCCCGCCCGCGGATACAAGTATCCGTACATGAAATAGCGTGGCGCCCAAGTCTTTGGCTGTCAGCCATATCCTGAAAATCGAGTGCGTAATTGTACGCACTCGATTTTCATTAAGTCACTGATGGCCAGTGGCTTGACTGCCACGGGCCATCAGCCTACTTGAACGCCTGTTCGGACAGGCCGGGGCCGCCGAGGGCCAGGTCTTTGAAGTAGTCGGGGACTTCGCGGCCGAGGAGGGCGTCGACGTAGAGCTTGGCGATGTACTGCGACAGCATGAAGCCGTGGCCGCGCATGCCCACGAAGAGGCCGCGTTCCGGGTCGATGATGTAGCGGGGCTCGGTGTAGTAGCCGCACCACGTGGCCTGGAAACTCATACCCTTGAGCTGCGGGATCCATTCCGTGAACACTTCCGATGCGATCTCAAGGAATTCCTGCGTATTGACCTTCAGATTCTTCGCTGCGTCCGTGGCGTCCTGGGCCGGGGAGGCGCAGCCGATGATCTGGCCGGTCTCGGCCAGCTGCTGGCCGTACACGGCCGAGAAGCCCTTGTAGTGGCGGCGGTCGATGAGCATGTCGAGCGAGTCGCCGTCCTTGCCGATGAGCGGCAGGCGCTTGGTGATGAAGGCCTGGTGGCGGACCGGATAGAGACCTGTCTCGATGCCAAGCTGGCGGGCGAATTTCTCGGCGCCGGCGCCCATCGCATTGACGAAGACCTCGGTCTCGTAGCGGACGTAGCGGCCCTGGCGGTTGCGGACGGTGATGCGGTACATGGCGCCGTTCTTCTCGACGTGGATGACTTCGGTGTCTTCGAACACCTGGCCGCCGGCCGCGATGCCTATCTGGCGTACGGTGTCGATGGTCTTGCCCGGCGTGGCCTGCCAGCAGTCGTTGGAGATGAGCGCGTGGCTGTAGAGGTTGAGGTCGGGGTTGATATACGGCGAGATCTCCTTGGCGAAATCCTTCTTGTCGATCATATAGGCGTCTGACCAGGCTCGGGAGGCGTCGAGCGAACGGTAGGTCTCGTCATCGTGGACGAAGTTCACGTAGCGCGTCATCTTCAGGTCGATGTTGCGCAGGGCCTGCACACTGCGGAAGATCTCCAGGTTGTGCGTGGCGATGTCGGCCAGGGCCGGGAGCGAGAAAGCGGGCCGGCCGCCTGCGATACAGCGCCACGAACTGCCGTGCTCGTTGTTGACCATCACCGGCTTGAACCCGGCTTCCGACAGATAGCGGAACAGGGCCGTACCGGCCATGCCGCCGCCGGCGACGAAGGCGCCGACGCGGCGGATTTCCACATCGGTGCATTGGGGATTGGTGATGAGTTCCACCTGGCGCGACGGGTTGGAGACGTTGCCGATCTCCACGAGATTGGCCATCGGGCCGCGCGGCGTGAAGTCGCCCGTGATCTCGATGCCGTAAGGCCGGAGGGCCTGCTTGGCGCGCGGCAGGCAGCGCGTACCGCGGCACGGGCCCATGCCCAGGCGGGAGATATGCTTGAGTTCCTGCGCCGTGATGCTGGTACGGCCCTTGAGCAGGGCCAGCAGGTCGCGCAGGCGCACGTCTTCGCAGTGGCAGATATAGGTGAAGTCGTCGTTGAGCTCGGTGGGCGTCAGTTCGAGCGGCTCGGGATATTTGTCCTTGGCAATGAAGCCGTGGGCGGTGAGCAGGGCCTCGTCGGTGTCGCCGGCGTAGATCTTCTCGGCCTTGACCACGGCCACGTGGGTCTTGTTGGGCTTGCGGATGATGCGGGCGATGGTGCCTTCGCCCACCTTGCCGCCGTTGTCGTCGACCAGGAATACCTCGGTGCCGGCTTTCACGTCGAATTCGACGGGGAGGAAGATCTCCCGCTTGTCAGGCCGGTAGCCGAAAATGGCCAGGCCCGGGCAATGGGCCACGCACTCCATGCAGCCGATGCATTTGTCGAAATCGATGGTGGGAGTGACCGATGTGGAGCTCTTGGTGATGGCGCCCTGCTTGCAGGCGAATGAGCAAGGGTTGCAGGCAAAGCCATAGAGGCAGTCGGCGACGACGAACCCGCCCTTGCGCATGCGCTCCTTCGACGGGGTGCGCGGCGCGTCGAGCAGGCGCTGCGGCCGCTGCTGTGAATCGATGTATTCCTTGGAGACGGTCAGATAGGCGTTGTAGTCGATCCGCCGGCCAAGGGCCTGCTGGATCTCATAGGCGCACTGGCGGCCGCGGAGCACGGCCGAAGTGCCTTCGCCGATGCGCACGGCGTCGCCGACGCCGTGGCAGGCCGGGCCGAATACTTCGGTACCCTTGCGCAGCAGCTGGCTGTCGGGCAGCAGGCCGGTGCAGATGTTGATGCAGTCGATGCCGTCGAGGCGCACCTCGGTGCCGGGGATCGGCTTGAAGTTCTCGCATTGGGCGATGATGGCGCCGGTCACGCCGGTCCAGTCTTCATTGGGGACGGCTTCCACCAGCGTATATGAAGTCATGATCGGCACGCCGAGGCGGCGCAGGCGGTTGGCCTGGACGGGGAAGCCGCCTTCGTGGGGCATGGCCTCGATGATGGCCTTGACGTTGGCGCCGGCTTGCATGGCCTGGTAGGAGGTCAGGTAGCCGATGTTGCCGGCTCCCACGGTGAGGACGTTCTTGCCCAGCAGGGTGAATTCCTTGTTCATCATCCGCTGGAAGACGGCCGCGGTATAGACGCCCGGGAGGTCGTCGTTCTTGAAGGCGGGCATGAAAGGAAGGGCGCCGGCCGCCACGACCAGCTGTTCGGCATCCACGTAGAAGATTTCCTGGGTGGCCACGTTCTTCACGGCCAGCCGTTTTCCTTCCAGGATATCCCACACCACGCAGTTGAGCAGGATCCCTTCGTGGGAATCACCGGCCAGCGTCCTGGCGATGTCGAAGCCGCGCATGCCGCCGAATTTCTGCTCTTTCTCGAAGAAGAAGAACTGGTGGGTCTGCATCTGGAACTGGCCGCCGATGGCGTCGTTGTTGTCGAGCACCAGGTTGTCGACGCCCGCCTTGTTCAGCTCTTCGCGGACGGCCAGGCCGGCCGGTCCGGCGCCGATGATGGCCACGGCGGTACGATAGACCTTTTTCTTGTCCTGCAGGACGGTGGTGGTGCTGTCGACCATCGAGAAGCTCTCCTTTCCGACGCGCCGGACTTCCCGCACGCCGTCGATCTTGGTGATGCAGATGCGGCGGATGTGGCCGTCGACGAGCATCTCGCAAGCGCCGCATTTGCCGATGCCGCACTCCATGGTGCGCTTGCGGTCTTTCAGGCTGTGATGGTGGACCGGGAAGCCGGCCTGGTGCAGGGCGGCTGCGATGGTCTGGCCTTTCTGGCCGCTGACCTTTTGTCCTTCAAATATGAATTCGTGGAGATCTTCCTCGGGGATATCCAGGATGGGATGGGATGAAATCTTATACATAAGTGTTTTGTTGGCAAATCTCAACAAAGTTAAAAAATTAAATCTATCTTTGTATGATTATAAACGAATTCTGATGAATTATATCCAAACTGATATCGAAGGGCCGCTGATTGTCGAGCCGCGCATCTTCGGCGACCATCGCGGTTATTTCTTTGAATCGTTTTCCCTCCGCGACTTCGAGGCGCACGTGGGACCGGTCGCGTTCGTGCAGGACAATGAATCCTATTCCGCGAAACGGGGTGTCTTGCGCGGCCTCCACTTCCAGAAGGGCGATATGGCGCAGGCCAAGCTGCTGCGCGTGGTGCGCGGCTGCGTCCTCGACGTGGCCGTGGACATCCGCGAAGGCTCTCCGACTTTCGGCCACCACGTGAAGACGGTCCTCAGCGGCGATAACAAGCGTCAGTTCTATATCCCGCGCGGGTTCGCCCACGGTTTCCTGGTGCTGGAAGACGACACGGTCTTCCAGTACAAGTGCGACAATTATTACGCTCCCGAATCGGAAGGATCCTACCGCTGGAACGACCCTTTCTTCGCGATCGACTGGGGCATTTCGCCCGACGGAGTCATCCTTTCGGAAAAAGACGCGCGCGCGCCCTTCTATCGGAAATAATTCCTATCTTTGCAATTTGACGAAAGAACGTTGCCAATGGATTACAACACGCAGAGAGAGAAACTTGTGCTGCCCGAATACGGGCGGCACGTGCAGAAGATGATCGAGCAGGTCAAGGCCATCAAAGACAAGGAAAAACGCAGCGAACAGATGCGCGCCGTGGTGCAGGTGATGGGCATCCTCAACCCGCAGATCCGCGAAGTGAACGACTACAAGCACAAGCTGTGGGACCACGCCCAGGTGATCGGCGGATTCGACCTGGACATCGACGCGCCTTATCCGGCACCCACCCCGCAACAGTTCGAGGCCAGACCCGATGTGATCGCCCTGCCCGAGAAGCCGATCAAGGCCGCCTGCTACGGCCGCAATATCGAGAATATGATCGCCCTGATCGCCGACCGGGAGGAAGACGACATCAAGAAGGAGATGATCCGTACACTGGCCCTGTATATGCGCCAGCAGTATCTGATCTGGAACAAGGACAACGTGGCCGAAGAGACGATCTTCGCCGACATCGAGCGTCTGTCCGACGGCAAACTCAAGGTTCCGGCCGACATCCATCTGGGCGCCATCTCGCAAAACGCCAACTTCTCCCGTCCGGGCATCAGCGTGGGCGGCCAGAACGCATCCGGCGGCGGCAAGAGAAAGAACTGGAAACGCAAGAAATAACGATGGCCCCTGCGAAGAAGACCGACAAGAACGCAAAGTCCGAAAAGGGCAAGGCTCCGGCCAGGAAGCGTCCCGCCCCGGTGCGGCAGAAGCCTGTCCGGGAGCCGCTGCTTACCGACAGCCGGCGCCGGATCATCCGCATCGTGCTCGGGGTGCTCTGCGGCATCCTGACGCTCTATACCCTGGCGGCGCTGATCTCCTACGTCTTTACCTGGACTTCCGACCAGAGCCTGGCCTTCGACCCGCAGATGTTCTCGCTGGACGCTACGGCGGAGAATGCGGGCGGAAAGATTGGCTACCTATGGGCTAATCTTTTGATTTCGAAATGGTTCGGGCTCGGTGCTTTTGCTATTCCGGTTTTTCTGGGCTACCTGACGGTCTACTGCTTCCGCATCAAGAAGGTCAACCTGCTGCGCGTTTTCCTGCTGTGTGCCTTCGGCGCCATCATCTTCTCCGTCCTGCTGGCCTATATCTTCAGCTTCACTTCGCTCGACTCGATGCTTGGCGGCGGGGCAGGGGGCTCCTACGGTCACTACGCCAACCGCTGGCTCTGCGACAAACTGGGAAAGGCCGGCACGGCGGGTGTCCTGCTGGCCGTGCTGTTCCTCTACGCCTGCCTGCTTACCCCGAAAGTGGCTTTTTGGCTCGACGACCTGATCTACGGCGTGTCGCACCGTGAACCGAAACCGGTTCTTGCTGTCGACGACCTGGAAGGAGAGGAAGGAGAGGACGAAGAAGAGATCCCCGGCCTCGTGGTCGAAGGGGCACAGGGCTCGCAACTTGCCGATACCGATCCGACCGACGACTGGCTCGAATTCACCGGCACCGATACCGGTGTCGGTCCTGAAACAGGCCATACCACCCATACCGGCGATGAAGTCGTCGGGGAAGAGGATCCCGAAGTCATTCCGGACGAACCCGAAGAGGCGGACGACCCGTCCCAGGACGTCAAGCTGACCATCGAGGGCAAGAGCGAAAAGGACATTATCGCAGGCCTCTCTGACGAAGAATGGCGCGAGCGCTACGATCCGCGTCTCGACCTTCCCAAGTTCAAGCTGCCGCCCATGTCGTTGCTCAACGACTACAAGGACATGTGGTACGAGGTCTCGCGCCAGGAGCTCGAAAACAACAAGCAGCGCATCGTCAACGCGCTCAACAGCTATAAGATCCGGGTCAAGGGCATCACCGCCAAGATGGGCCCGACCGTCACCCTCTACAAGATCCAGCTCGACGACGGCATCAAGGTCGCCCAGGTGCGCAACCTCGAAGAAGATATCGCCATCTCGCTCGGCGCCAAGGGTGTCCGCGTGGTGACCCTGCTCGATTCGGTGGGCATCGAAGTGGCCAACGTCAAGCCGAGCGTCGTGGCCCTCAAGTCGGTCCTGGGCTGCCAGCAGTTCCAGGAAGCCTCGCAGAAGATGGAACTTCCCATGGCCATCGGCATCACAGTGACCAACGAACCCTTCTTCCTCGACCTGGCCAAGATGCCGCACCTGCTGGTAGCCGGTGCCACGGGCCAGGGCAAGTCTGTCGGCCTGAACGTGATGATCACCTCGCTCCTGTATTCCCGCCATCCGGCGGAAATGAAGCTCGTTCTGGTGGACCCGAAGAAGGTGGAGTTCTCGCTTTATGAGAAGCTCGACAAGCACTACTTGGCCATGCTGCCCGACGGCGACGAAGCCATCATCACCGACACCAAGAAGGTGGCCAATACGCTCAACTCCCTCTGTATCGAGATGGATGCCCGCTACGACCTGCTCAAGAAGGCCGACGTGCGCCAGCTCAAGGAGTACAACGCCAAGTTCCTTTCGCGCCAGCTCAATCCCAACAACGGGCACAAGTTCCTGCCCTATATCGTGGTGATCATCGACGAGTTCGGCGACCTGCTGATGACCGCCGGCCGCGAGATCGAGAACCCGATCGCCCGTCTGGCCCAGAAGGCCCGCGCCGTGGGTATCCACCTGATCATCGCTACCCAGCGTCCGACCGTCAACATCATCACCGGTTCGATCAAGGCCAACTTCAACTCCCGCGTGGCCTTCAAGGTCAACACGGGTACCGACTCCAAGGTCATCATCGACGCCCCCGGCGCCAATCGCCTGATCGGCCGCGGCGACATGCTGGTCGTCTATCCTGGCCACGACCTGACCCGCGTGCAGTGTGCCCTGGTCGATACGCCCGAGATCATCGATATCGTGAAATACATCAGCCAGCAACGCGGTTATGCCGGGCCGTTCGAGCTTCCGGAGTATGTGGATCCCAACGAGGAAGACGCCGGCGGAATGGGCGATGTGGACCTCCACAAGCGCGACCAGCTCTTCGAAGAGTGCGCCCGGATGGTGGTCCAGTACCAGCAGGGATCGACCTCGATGCTGCAGCGCAAGCTCAACGTGGGCTATGCCCGCGCGGGCCGCATCATGGACCAGCTGGAGGCCGCCGGCATCGTCGGCCCCCAGGAAGGCAGCAAGGCCCGCGCCGTTTTGGTGACCGATCTGGACAGTTTGGACCGAATTTTGGAATCACTCAATCATATCTAAAATGATTGGGTCATGAAACGCACATTCCTTCTCCTGTTGGCAATCCTGCTTTGCACCACCGCCGGTGCCCAGCAGCGCTTTTCCTGCGACTTCAAGATGGTCGACAACGCCTCGGGCAAGACCATCGCCGCCGGTACGGGCTACGTGCAGGATGACTGCTACCGCATCGAAACCGACTGGGTACAGGTGTGGTGCAACGGCAAGGACCGCTGGATCTATTCGCCCGGCAGCGACGAACTGGTGATTGAAACCAACGATGTGTCGTTCCTCAAGGATATCACGATCAACCGGGCGGAAGGCGACAAGGCCGAGGTGAAGTACGGGGACTATACGATTTCCCTGACAAAGATCAAGGAAGTGGCCGAACCCTGGTCGGGGACCTTCTTCATCATCGATCCCGACCGCTTCGGCGAGAACACGATCATAACAGACCTGCGTTGACGAAAACTTCGACAATCGACGGATAAGTGCCTTCCAGATATTCTGGGAGGCGCTCTTTTTCTACCCACTGCGCACCGGTGATGTCTTCTTCGAGCTGGGGCAGGAGCGACTCTTCGCGCTCGTCGGTCATGTGATACCAATAGGTATGCTTGAGGATTTTCTCCCCGAAGAGGTGGTAAGTGTGGTGGGTGATGCAGATGAGCCCGCCGAGCTTGAGGTCGTGGAGTCCTGTTTCTTCCTCGACTTCGCGCAGGGCGCAGGTCTCGATGTCTTCACCGGGCTCCTGTTTGCCCTTGGGCAGGTCCCATAGTTTGTGGCGGTAGATCAGCAGGTATTTTCCCTCCTTGTTCCGGACCAGGCCGCCGCCCGCCGGAATCTCCCGGAAATGGGAACAGAATTCTGCGAATTGCGCGTCATCCACCGTGATGCGCTCCCGCTCAAAGTAAACGTTCTGCATGTTTTTTCTTACCTTTGTAATGCTTAAGCGCTTGCAAAAGTAGTGTTTCCTGCGGAATTTATCAACGGTTTGAACGAATCCCTGGGCCCGGAGCGGGCCGGGCGGGTCGTTTCGGCCCTCGCGGAGGATCCGGAGGTGTCGGTAAGGGTTAATCCGTTCAAGTGTTCGGTGGAAGATTTGCGTGCGCATTTCGGCCCATTGGCCGGCGATCCCGTAGCCTGGGCGCCGGAGGAAGGGTTCTATCTTCGTGAGCGTCCTTCCTTCACGCTGGATCCGCTGTTCCACGCAGGCGCCTACTATGTGCAGGAAGCCTCCTCCATGTATGCGGGATGCCTTTTCGACAAGGCCGTGTCGCAACTGGGCCGTCAATCCGGCCTGAAGGTGCTCGACCTTTGTGCCGCGCCTGGCGGAAAGACGACGCAACTGCTTTCGCATCTGGACGATGCATCCATTCTGGTGGCCAATGAAGTGGTGCCTTCCCGCGCCACGGTCCTGGCTGAAAACGTCGCCCGCTGGGGCTGCGCCAACGTGGCCGTCACGAATTCCGATCCGTCCGCCTTTACGGCGCTCCGTTCCTTTTTCGACGTGATGGTGGTCGACGCACCCTGCTCGGGCGAAGGGATGTTCCGCAAAGATGAAAGGGCCGTGGCCGAATGGTCGCCCGACAACGTGCGGCTTTGTGCCGCCCGACAGCGGCGCATCCTGGGCGATGTGTGGCCAGCGCTCGCTGCTGGCGGCTTCCTGATCTATTCCACCTGCACCTTCAACCGGTATGAAGATGAGGACAATGTGGAATGGATCTGTTCGGAACTGGGCGGACAATGCTTGGAAATGCGGCACTTCTGGCCGGGAGAGGACAGGGGGGAGGGCTTTTTTGCGGCCCTGATTCAAAAGGAGGCGCGGTCATGAAGCAAATCGAGCGCAAAGACCTGGTCAAAATGCTGGCCGACCCGCTGGCTGCAGCGCTTCCCGAACTGGAGAAGCGCCTGAAAGTCATCGCTTCCGGAACTGCCGTGGCGACCCGCAAAGGGCGCGACCTGGTGCCGGAGGCGGATTTCGCCCTGGCCGTCGAGCGGATGCCCGTCGCCGGACTTTCCTATGAAACAGTGGAAATTTCGCGCGAAGAAGCCCTGAAATTCCTCTCGAAAGAGCCGCTGGTGCTTTCCGACAGCCCCCGTGGCTATCTACTGCTGACCTATCGCGGACTCGGGCTGGGTTTTGTCAAGAATCTGGGGAACCGGACCAACTCCCTTCTTCCCGCTGCGCGCCGCATCAGAATAGCTTCAACTTCCCATTCATAAGACCTCCGACATCGTCGTCCTCGACGGCTTTGTCAAATAGCTTATCCGAGCATCTTGTCGATCTGGGCCTCCGTGGCCTGCGGTGCGTTCCGGCGGATGAGTCCGGTCAACCGTGTCCGGCAGGCGTCGGGGGTGTACGCGGGGTCGTCCAGCGCATATTCAAACAAATCTTCAGGCCGGCAGAATGAGGCCAGCTGCCAGCCTTCATACGTCAGGAATTCGCCTTTGTAGACGCGCTCGAAATCGCCGATGACGAGCCTTGTCTGTTGCTGGAGACGGGTCAGGATGGTGTCCATCTGGGCTTTCTTCAGCCCGCAGATGCGTCGGAGCTCGCGGGAGGTGAGGGTACCGGCCCGGCAGACAGCCTCGAAGGCTTGCCGGTCGCTTTCCCGAAGGGCATATTTGGGAAGGGAGCGGCGGTAACAGAGCAGGTCGCGGTAGCAAGCGGCCGTCGCAAAGGCTGCCTTGCCGTTCCAGAGGAATTTGCCATAAGCGACCTTGCCGGTCTGTACGGCGTAGATCTTCCAGTCCCAGGGGCCCATCGATTCGCTGTCGAACCAATGGTCGGCCGGCGTCATTTCCTCGATCGAATAGCCGGGAATCGGGCATTCAAAAAAGGGAATCAGCCCGAAAGCCTCCACGGCCTGGACCAGTTTCTCCGGGCCATTCACTGGGAAAGGCTCCTGCAGATCGGTTTTCTTGAGAAAGATGGACATCGCAGGCAAAGTTAACCAAATTCGGCCGATTATGATTATATTTGTATTTGATGGATACTTAGCCTCCTAGCTGGTGAACAACTTTGCAGCGATAGACTTCGAAACGGCGAACGAACAGCCTTGCAGCGTATGCAGCGTAGGCGTTGTCGTCGTACGCGGCGGCGAGGTCGTCGATACTTTCTACAGCCTCATCCATCCGGAGCCGGAGTACTATCGCTGGTTCTGCCAGCGGGTCCACGGCCTGGGTCCGGCGGATACCGACCAGGCGCCGGTCTTTCCGCAGGTCTGGCGGCAGATCGCCCCGCGGATCGAAGGCCTTCCCCTCGTGGCCCACAACGCCCGCTTTGACGAAGGCTGCCTGAAGGCCGTCTTCCGGGTCTATCAGATGGACTATCCGGACTACTGCTTCCACGATACCCTGACAGCCTCGCGCCGCTGTTTCGGTCATACCCTTGAAAACCATCAGCTGCAGACCGTCGCAGCCGCCTGCGGCTACGATTTGAAGCTTCACCACCACGCCCTCGCCGACGCCGAAGCCTGCGCCCGCATCGCGCTCAAAATCCTATAGAACCCCATGGTAAAAGACTATTCATCCTATGGACCCGCATATCGGAATTTCAAAGTCCGGGAGGACGTCTATGTCCCTGAGCCGATAGAGGAGTTCTCCGGAGACAATCCGTTTACGAGGATGGCTCCCATCCGGGGAAAGAAGAAGGACATCAAGTTTGACGGAACGTATGATTATCTTGACAAATCACTGAAATTCAAGTTCTTGCATACGCTTGTCTATCTGATTGTCTGGATTGTCGGCTTCCCCTTGAACCGGATCCGTTTCGGCCTTAAGATCGAAGGCCGCGAGAAAATCCGCCGGAACCGGAAACTTTTCGCCGGCGGCGTGATGACCGTTTGCAACCACGTTCACCGCTGGGATATGGTCTGCGTATTGCAGGCGATGCGTTTCCGCCAGGCGTGGATTCCCATGTACGCCCAGCCTTTCAACGGCAGTGACGGCTTCAAGATGAAATATGTCGGCGGCATCCCCATCCCCGAAGAATACAGCGGTCTCGGCAAGTTTGATGCAGCGATGAACGAACTGCATGCGCGCAAGAAGTGGATCCACATTTTCCCCGAAAGCTGCAGCTGGAAGTTTTATGCGCCGCTGAGGCCTTTCAAGACCGGCGCTTTCAATATGGCCTATCGCTATTCCCTTCCCGTCGTCCCCATGATCCTGTCCTTCCGGCCCCGGACCGGCTGGCGCAGGCTCTTCGGCAAAGGCGAACCGTTGCTCACCATTCATGTAGGCGATCCTATCGTGCCGGACACCCAGGCGCCCAGAAGAGAGGAGGCGGCACGCATGCGTGATCTTGCCCACAAGGCCATGCTTGACATGGCAGGCATCGTTTCCAATCCCTGGCCCTCCTGTATTGACTGACATTCCCCATCCTATGAAAACAATTATCGATCCCGTTCCCGTCGAACTGCTCAAAGCCGAGCTTACCCCATCCAAGAAACTGGAAGACACCAATAAGGGACACAACGAACTCTACATCGTTACCTGGCAGGATTCTCCGAATGTCGTCACGGAGATCGGCCGGCTGCGCGAAGTCGCTTTCCGGGAAGCCGGCGGCTCTACGGGCAACGAGATTGACCTCGATGAGTACGACAAGATGGAGAAGCCCTATAAACAGCTGATCGTCTGGGACCCGGACGAAGAGGCCATCATCGGCGGCTATCGCTTCCTCTTCGGCTCCGATGCGGTGTTTGACGAGAAAGGTCAGCCCATCCTGGCCAGTTCCCATCAGTTCCGATTCTCCCAGAAGTTCATCGAAGAGTACCTGCCTTACGTCATCGAACTGGGCCGGAATTTCGTGGTCCCTTCCAAGAATGGACAGCGGTCCATCTTTGCCCTGGACAACCTGTGGGACGGACTGGTGGCCATCATCATGAAGCATCCCAACCTGCTCTATTTCTTCGGGAAAGTCACCATCTATCCCTCCTATGACTATATCGCCAGAGACCTGATCTACCATTTCCTCTGGAAGCACTTCGGCGACAAGGAAGAACTCGTCCGTCCTTGGGACGACCAGGCGGTCATGCCCGGCTCCGATCCCGCCCTGATGGATCTGGTCTTACATAATGAAGACCCTGTTGAAGACTACAAACTGTTGCGGGGGGCCGCCCGGATGCGGAATGTCAACATCCCGCCGAACATGACCGCCTACCTCTCCATCACCTCCCAGATGCTGATGTTCGGCACGGCCGTCAACCGCCTGATGCATAACATCGAGGACACCGGCGTCCTCCTCCCGTTCGATGCCATCTACCACGAGAAGAAACGCCGTCACATCGGCGCCTACCTCCGCTTTTTCCACAACAAGAAGCGCGAGCCCGAAGACATGGATATCACCGAACTGGAAAACCAGCTGGTCGAAAGCTGGCTGGTCAAACGCAACCGCAAAGTCAAACGCATCCTCAAGAAGGTCGGCCGCAAACTCTGATAATGCCGCTGACTTTCGCCCGGCCTTGGATTACTGACTGGCCGAGCATCTGGCCCGCCTGGAACGCACGGCCGAAAGTCACGACCGCTGCACCTCTACAGAGTTGGCGAACTGGAACAAAGTCAGCCGCCAGACAGTCTATAACTGGCGCGACCGCGGGCTCCTGGTCTTTGATGCCAAGAAGAAAAATGATGTGCTGGCGACCGTTGCCTTGTGGCGGTTTTTGAGTAAACTGAGATAAAATAAAGGAGGGTTTTGGTATTCAGATAAACTTCATTATATTTGCATTGCCGTTGACGATTTTTCGCAAATATCGTCAGAGGTGTTGCAAAATTTCACGATTTTTATGTATCATAGAGTATTCGACATAGAGAACCGCCTGGATGAGGGCATGTTCCTGTTTGGCGGCCGTCAGGTAGGGAAATCAACACTTCTGAGGGAGCGTTTCCCCCAGGCCATATACGTTGACCTTCTTGATCCTGATACGAGAAAACGATTCAAGCGTCGTACCATGGAGTTCTACGAGATGCTGGTGAAATATCCGCCCAAGACCCTGGTCATTGTAGATGAGATCCAGAAACTCCCGGAACTTCTGGATGTCGTTCACAAGTTGATGGTCGAGAATGACCTTCATTTCATTCTCAGCGGCTCCAGTGCCAGGAAGATCAAGAAGGCTGGTGTCAACCAACTGGGTGGGCGTGCAAACGAGGAACATCTGTATCCGCTTGTCTATGCTGAGATTCCTGATTACGACTTTGGGCGGGCCATCCAGAACGGCATGATTCCGCGCCATTATGATGTGAAGGATGCAAGGGTGCGTCTCAAGAACTATGTGAACTTGTACCTCAAAGAGGAAATCGAAGAGGAAGCCCTGGTCCAGAATATCGATACCTTTGAGCGCTTCCTCGAAGTAGCAGCCGTCACCAACACGGAGATCCTGAATTACAACAATGTCGCCTCCGATTGCGGCGTGTCTGTCAATACGGCCAAGGCCTATTTCAAGATTCTCTACGATACCCTCCTGGGATTCGAGGTCAAACCATACCGGAAGGTGATCAAACGCAAACTGTACCAGACTTCCAAGTTCTATTTCTTCGATGTCGGCATTCCCAACTACTTGCTGCACCGTTTTCACCTGATGCCAGGAACGCCTGAATATGGGCACGCCTTTGAAAGCATCGTGATGCAGGAAATCCGTGCTTACTTGGGATACTCCGGCAGTGAGGAGGAACTGACCTACTGGCACACCTACACCAACGATGAAGTTGACGCCGTGATCGGCGATGCCCGCGTTGCCATTGAGATCAAATCGACGGACCACGTGGAAACCGAGCATAAGAAGGGCTTGAAGAAATTCGTGGAAGAGCACCCGGATGCCAAGCAGATCATTGTCTCCAGAGACTTCTTGACCAGACGGTCGGGAGACATTGACCTGTATTACGTGACCGACTTCTTCAAAGCCCTTTGGGCAGGCGAGATTATCTGAGTTTTATAACTGAATCAAGAACGACTGCTGCAGGTACTGGGACCGGTAGCCGGTCTCGGTATCGAGCAGCACGAAGCGGGCGTGTACCTGGTACTGAGACTGAGAGGCGACACCAGGGATGGGACTACTTAACCTGAACCTTGATACCCTGGATATCGCTTTCCATAATTTTCAGCGGGACGGCCTTGCGGATTTCAATGCCTTCTTCTTCCAGTTCGTAGCTGCTATAGGGTTTGCCGTAGTGCTGCATCGTGTAGGCATCGCGGACTTCGTTAACGGCGGCCCGGATGGTTGACTGCGCGTTCACGAATGCGCCGTATGGCGTTGCGCGATCGTTCTGGAGAAGGATCAGGTAGGTCTGCGGCTGGGCTTTGATGATATTGACCAATGTGGGCTGCAACGCCTCCATTTCGATGTTTTTGTCGTCCAGGCGGAATTGGCCGCGGGCGTTGATCAACAGGCGGTGGGTGGTCTCTTTGCTCAGTTTGAAATCTTCCTGGACCGTCCAGCCTTTCTTTTCGGCGTTTTCACGGGTGGGCGGAAGCAGGCGGGGCGCTTCTTTCTCCTGTCCATTGCCGAAGTCACAGTTGTATCTGACCTTCAGGAGTTCTTTGCCGCGTAGCTGTTCGCGGACATCTTCAATCAGGCCCATCTTGCATTCGGGTTCGGCATCGAGGACGACGGTGTGATAATTTCCGCTGAGGACGTTGGGCAGGTCTTTTTCCCAGACAGGACTGTAGTTGTAGAGGCCGTCAATCTCTTCCGGGGCAAAGGTTCGCAGATAAAGGAACAGCGTGTCGGCAACGGCGTCGCCCTTGATGATCTTGAAGTAGGCATGCTCGGTCCGTTTCTCGACGGGGGCGGAGGATTTCGGTACGACAAGGCTGACTTGCTTGTCGGTCGTTACGGAATTATCACTAACTTTGTAGTCAGTGACCGTGCGGGCGTTGGCTGCCAGGAAGACCAGCGCCAACGGCAGAAGGTAGAGGCCTCTGAGCGCCCTGACCTTCGGAGATCTGGATTTTGACATCATGGTAATACGGTTTTTAAGGATACTGTGATGAAAGCTGTTGGTGATGGAGTAGCCGCTCGCACCAACAGCTTTTTTTACTAAGGAATATTGATAGGCCTTCACGTCAGCACCGTGGCTGAGCACGGCGTCGTCGGCCTCGTACTCGTGGATGGCCCGAAGCTCGCGCTTCAGCAGCCAGGCGGCTGGGTTGAACCACTGCAGGTCGCAGAAGATCTCGGCCAGCAACACTTCCTTCGAATGGCCGAAGGCCAGATGTGCCTTTTCGTGCGCGAGGATGAAGGGGCTTGCTTCTTCGAAATCGTTTCTTGAAAGGACGATCCACTGCATCCAGCTGAATGGGGCCAGATCGTGATCGACGACGATGATGGACGTTCCGTCGGCATCGTAATGCTGTTCGCCGCCGCGGATCAGGCGGGATACCTGCAGGGCCGAGTAAGCCGTACGGGAAAGCGTGACGATCACACCGGCGACGTACAGGCCCAGCAGGGCCCATTGCCACCAGGGAGTTTTGGGAGTTGCGGCTTGTGCCGTCAGGTCAGAGGCTTCTGAACCGGTTGTCGCCATATCCAGATTCCGCATGCCATCCGCCGGCATTTCAAATTCAGAAACATGCGCAACAAGTGCTGATTCTCCGGCGGGAATCATCTCAGTCCGGTGTACCGTGATGATGCAAAAAGGGAGGAGCGCCGAGAGAACCAGCGCGCCCATCAGGACATACCGGCCGAGGCGATGGAATGTTTCACGGCTGAGCAACAGCTTGTAGAACAGATAGAACGCTACCAGCAGCAGCGCGACTTTCCCGATATAAATCAGAAGTGCCATCATAGTCTCCGTATTATTTCTGGTGTTCTATCTGCTCAATCAAAGCCTTGAGTTCATCGACGTCGAGCTTCTTCTCTTCGACGAACTGGGATACCAGGCTCGCATAAGAGTTTCCGTAGTAACGCGACACGACTTCGCCAACCGTGGAGCCGCGGTACTGGCGCTCGGTGATGGCCACTTCATAGATGAAGGTATTGGCGACGGGCCGACGCCGCAGGAATCCTTTGTTCTCAAGAAATCCTACCTGCGTGGCCACCGTCTTATAATTGGGGCGGGGTTCGGGCAGGCTTTCGACAAGATCGCGGATACAAAGGTCGCCCTTCTCCCAAAAGATGTTCATCAGGGCCTCTTCTTTGGCTGTCAGTTGCTGTTTCATGGGTCGTTCTGGATGGTTTCTACCGCAAAGATAGACAAAAAAACAATATCTCCTAATAAAATTAAGAAAATATCTGAAAATAATTAAGAAATTTACGCAAAACATTTAAGCGATGCTGTCCCGTCCCATCCAGGGCGCAGGGCAATGGGGACACTCCTTGAGGAACTGTAGGCTGAATCGTACCTTCAAAAGCACCGGCCGCTGGTTGCCCGATCCTTTTCGCCAAACAGGCGCAAGCCATACCCATCCGGAGAGACTTCCCTGGCATACATGTTTGCGCCAAGCCCTGATTTGATGTGCCCCCCAAAAGTTGGACATAAACAAAAGCATTATGTCCAAACAATTTAAGCACAGTTTAGAAGAAAAATTAGATGCGATTCGTTTATATAATCTGA